>Ga0164297_10000059_pt1 | contig 132245 bp, 112 predicted proteins | sample GEODES058metaG_FD_113539 | JGI IMG/M metagenome (GOLD analysis project Ga0164297, IMG submission 113539) | Dystrophic lake water microbial communities from Trout Bog Lake, Wisconsin, USA - GEODES058 metaG | ecosystem: Environmental > Aquatic > Freshwater > Lake | place: USA: Trout Bog Lake...
CGGTCTCGACACAAGTCCGAACCCCAAGCTCAACGGGCGCACCGATCACGCCGGTATGGGGTGGCCACCCCATACCGGCACCTGCTTTCCTTCCGGAAAATCAGGATGAGTGCAAACTAACGAGGCTCAGGATGAGCGGGGCAATCATTTTTCTAATTCAATTGTTTGTTTTTGTTTCTTGGTGCGCCCTGCCCCGCGCCTGGCGCAGCTCGCTCACCACATAAGTCCCGTCCAGCCGGTGCCAGACCGTGCCGCGCCAGGTGCGGCCATTGGTCAGCCGCACGGTCAGCCGATAGCGCATCCCGGCGACCACCTGCTGGCTGGCGCTGTCGATATGGCGCAGGTTCTGCCCTTTGACCGGCAAGTGCCGCACCAATGCCAACGCGGCGGCGCGCACCTCGTGATCATCCCCCGGTTGCTCGACCGGGGACCAGCCCCCGGCCAGCGGCGGGGCAACGGCAAGCGCAAGCGCGATCAGCAGTGACATCGCCCGATCGTGGCCGAGCGCGGCAGCGCTGGCAAGTGCGCTCAGACCGGCAGGCCGACGTAGTTTTCCGCGATCACCCGCTGCGCCGCCTCGCTATGGGCGATGTAGTCGAGTTCGGCGACTTGCATGCGGCGTTCGAACGGGCCGTCTTCGGGAAAGCGGTGCATCAGCTTGGTCAGGCTCCAGCTGAACCTTTCGCTTTTCCACACGCGGGCGAGCGCGCGGTCGGAATAGGCGGCGATCGCATCGTTGTCGCCGTGGCGCAGGCAGGCGACCAACGCCTCGCCGGCATAATGCACATCGCTGGCGGCGAGGTTCAGCCCCTTGGCCCCGGTCGGCGGCACGATATGCGCGGCATCGCCGCACAGCAGCAGGCGGCCGTGGCGCATCGGTTCGAACACAAAGCTGCGCAAGGGCGCGATCGATTTCTCGATAGCGGGTCCGCGCGTCATCCGCGCGGCGGCATCGGGGCCGAGCCGCAGCGCGAGTTCGTCCCACACCCGGTCATCGCTCCAGTCCTCGATCCGTTCGGTCAGCGGCACATCGATGTAATAGCGGCTGCGCGTCGCGCTGCGCATCGAGGCGAGCGCAAAGCCGCGTTCGTGATTGGCATAGATCAGTTCGTGATTGCACGGCGCCACATCGGCGAGGATGCCCAGCCAGCCGAACGGATAGACGCGTTCAAACGTGCGGCCGACTGCGGCAGGGATCGCCTGGCGACTGGGGCCGTGAAACCCGTCGCAGCCGACGATGAAGCGGGCATCGATGCGTTTGGCCACCCCGTCAACGGCAAATGTCACATGGGGACTGTCGCCGGCGATATCGTGCAGCGCGACATCGGCAGCGCCGTAGATTACCTCCAGCCCGCGCGGTGCGGCGGCGTCCATCAGATCGCGGGTCAGTTCGGTCTGGCCATAGACCATCACGCTGTGCCCGGTCAGCGCGGCAATATCGATGCGGATCAGCCGTTCGCCATCGGCCAGATTGAACCCGTCGTGCACCAGCCCTTCGGCGCGCATCCGCGCATCGAGCCCCAGCCGCGCCATCAGTCCGGTGGTCACGCGTTCGAGCACCCCGGCGCGGATGCGCGACAGCACATAGTCGCCGGTCTGGCGTTCGATCACCACGCAGTCGATGCCTTCGGCGCGCAGCAGGTGCCCCAGCATCAGCCCGGCCGGCCCGGCCCCGATAATCGCCACTGTCGTTTTCATGCCTCTGCCCCGTTCTGCCGGTTTGTCGCAGCCAGCTATTGACCGGCGCGGCGCAAGCGTGAAGGGATGGCACGGTCATTCCCGTGGTACTTTTCGGACAAGCCGATGCCCGCTGCCGCCATTCCGACATTTGCGCTCTATGGCGAGGATCATTGGCAAAGCCCGGCCGGCTTTGCCCATATCGAAACCATCGCCGCGCGCAGCGCCCTGCACGATTGGGCCATCGCCCCGCATCGCCATGATCGTGCGGTGCAACTGCTGCTGGTCGCCGATGGTCCGGCCGAAGTCACGCTCGATGCGGTGCCGTTTGCGCTGATCGGGCCGGCGTTTCTGGTGGTGCCGGTGGGCGTGGTGCATGGCTTTCGCTTTGCCCCGCATACCAGCGGGCATGTTCTGACTTTGGCGCTCGAATTCACCCGCCGCGCCGCGACGCCGGGCGATCCGCTCGGCAGCCTGCTCACGCGCGGCGGGCATGGCGCGCTGGCGCCGGCGGCGGCGGCGCGGGTGGCGCGGCTCTGCGCGGAATTGTTGGCGATCGGCGAAACGGCGATGACCGGCAACGCGCTGTTCGACGCGCTGGCCGAGGCGCTGATCCGTTCGCTGTTGCAGGGCGATCATGCCGCCAGCCCCGAAGATCGCCGGCTGGCGGTGTTTCGCCACATGGTCGAAACCCACTTGACCGAGCACCGCCCGATCGCCTTTTACGCCCGCTCGATCGGCACCACCGTGCGCACGCTGACCCGGCTGACCCGGCGCCATCTCGGGCAAAGCCCGCAAGGCCTGATCAATCGCCGCCTCGCGCTCGAGGCGCAGCGCCTGTTGCGCTATACCGGGGCGAGCGTAACGACCGTGGCGGCCGAACTGGGCTTTGCCGATCCCTCGTATTTTTCGCGGTTTTATTTGCGCATGACCGGCCATCGCCCGCAGGATGATCGCCGCGTGTAAGCGATCGGGTAACCAGTTTGCATTAAGACCGGCAGGTGATGGCCCGCAATCGCCCCCTGATTCTGCCACTTGTCGCCGCGTTGCTGACTGCGGCGTGCAATCAGGCGCCCACCCCCGATCAGATCGCCTTGCAGCAGAAACTGGTCGCCGCGCAGGCGCGCGCCGACGCCGCCGAAAAGCGCGCCAAAAACGCCGAAATCGCCCGCTCGCTCCACGCGCAGGAACCGGCCAAGGCGCCATTCAATGCTCCGCCGGCCGATCTTGACCCGCCGGAAAGCGATTTCGGCAAGCCGATCAACGATACCCAGCCGATCGAACCGGCGCCCGCGGTCCCGGCCGAATCATCGCAATAGCTTGCGCTTTGGCTGCTGCCGGTTAGACAGGCGCACCATCCGCAACGCACCGGCTGCCCGCATGACCCAGATCGTCTATGTCCTCAACGGACCCAATCTCAATCTGCTGGGGCTGCGCGAGCCCGAAATCTATGGCTCCGACACGCTCGACGATATTGCCGGCATGCTCGAAGACCGCGCCGCCGAACTCGGGCTGGAAATCGACATGCGCCAGACCAACCACGAAGGGCTGCTGGTCGACTGGCTGCACGAGGCGCAGGCCGAAGGCGCGCGCGCGGTGCTGCTCAACGCCGGGGCCTATACCCATACCAGCGTCGCGCTGCACGATGCGATCAAGGCGATCCGCATTCCGGTGATCGAAGTGCATCTGTCGAACCCGCACAAGCGCGAGAAGTTTCGCCACCATTCCTATGTCGGCATGGCGGCCCTGGGCACCGTGGCCGGGTTTGGCGCCAACAGCTATCTGGTCGCGCTCGACGCGGTCGCCCGGCTATAGATAACGGCTCGTCGTACACAAGCCTCTTGCCAGCGCGATCCTGTGGGGGCATGGCGCGGGGCTGACAATTTTTCCGTGTTCACCTACCCCCCGCGAGGATACCAAAAACATGGCGCAAGACCGCGGCGCGAATAGCGAAAAGATGGCCATCGACAGCGCGCTGGTGCGCGAACTGGCCGAACTGCTGGCCGATACCGGCCTCAGCGAAATCGAAGTTGAAGACGGCACGCGCAAGATCCGCGTTGCCCGCACGCTGACCGCGGCGCCGGTCGCGGCGATGGTGCCTGCCGCCGCCCCGGTCGCGGCGGCCCCCGCTGCGGCGCCGGCTGCGGCCGCGCCGGTGGCCGAAGTGCCCGCCAATGCGATCAAATCGCCGATGGTCGGCACCGTCTATCTGACCCCGGAACCGGGCGCGGCGCCGTTTGTCACGGTCGGCCAGACGGTCAAGGCCGGGCAGACGCTGCTGATCATCGAGGCGATGAAAGTGATGAACCCGATCACCGCGCCGGCTGCCGGCACGGTCAGCGCGATTCTGGTCGAAAACGCCCAGCCGGTGGAATTCGACCAGCCGCTGGTGGTGATCGGCTGACACGATGGCCATTTCCCGCCTGTTGATCGCCAATCGCGGCGAAATCGCGCTGCGCATTCACCGCGCCGCCCACGAAATGGGCATCGAAACCGTTGCGGTGCATTCCACCGCCGATGCCGATGCGATGCATGTGCGGCTGGCCGACCATGCCGTGTGCATCGGTCCGCCGGCGGCCAAGGACAGCTATCTGAACATTGCCGCGATCATTTCGGCGGCCGAAATCACCCATGCCGATGCGATCCACCCCGGCTATGGCTTTCTGTCGGAAAACGCCAAGTTTGCCGAAATCGTCGAAGCGCACGGGATCACCTGGATCGGGCCCAAGCCCGAACACATCCGCACGATGGGCGACAAAGTCGAAGCCAAGCGCACCGCCGGCAAGCTGGGCCTGCCGCTGGTGCCGGGTTCGGACGGCGCGATCGATGATCCGGAGCTGGCGGCCAGGATTGCCGAAGAAATCGGCTATCCGGTGATCATCAAGGCCGCTTCGGGCGGCGGCGGGCGCGGCATGAAAGTGTGCAACAGCCCCGACGAGCTGGCCAGCCTGATGCAGCAGGCCGGCAACGAGGCCAAGGCGGCGTTTGGCGATGCCACCGTCTATCTGGAAAAATACCTTGGCAATCCGCGCCATATCGAATTCCAGGTGTTCGGCGACGGCCAGGGCAATGCGATCCATCTGGGCGAACGCGACTGTTCGCTGCAGCGGCGCCACCAGAAAGTGCTGGAAGAAGCGCCCAGCCCGGTGATTTCCACCGAAGAGCGCAACCGCATGGGCGGTATCGTTGCCAAGGCGATGGCCGACATGGGCTATCGCGGCGCCGGCACGATCGAATTCCTGTGGGAAAACAACGAATTCTATTTCATCGAAATGAACACCCGGTTGCAGGTCGAACATCCGGTGACCGAAGCGATCACCGGGGTCGATCTGGTGCGCGAACAGATCCGCATCGCCGATGGCCGCCCGCTGTCGGTCACCCAGGATGAAATCGTGTTTACCGGCCATGCCATCGAATGCCGGATCAATGCCGAAGACCCGTTCACTTTTGCCCCCTCGCCCGGGCTGGTCACCGCGTACCACGCCGCCGGGGGCATGCATGTGCGCGTCGATTCGGGGCTCTATGCCGGGTACCGCATCCCGCCCTATTACGATTCGATGATCGCCAAGCTGATCGTCTATGGCCGCACCCGCGAAGGCTGCATCATGCGGCTGCGCCGTGCGCTCGAAGAAATGGTGATCGAAGGGGTCAAGACCTCGATCCCGCTGCACCAGCGGCTGTTGCAGGACCCGGTATTCCTCGACGGCGACTATTCGATCAAATATCTCGAACAGTGGCTGGCTGACGACACCGCCACGCATTGACCCTGCGCCACGCCCGCTGCGGCGGGCGTGGCGGTCACTTGCCCAATCGCCGCTCGATCGCGTCCCAGATCGCCGCGCCGGTGTCGATGCCATCAAACTTTTCGATCGCCACCAGCCCGGTCGGCGAAGTCACGTTGATTTCGGTCAGCCATTGCCCGCCGATCACGTCGATGCCGACAAACACCAGCCCGCGCGCGCGCAAATCGGGGCCGAGCGCGGCGCAGATTTCCGCCTCGCGCGCGGTCAGCGCGGTCTTTTCGGCATAGCCGCCCACCGCGAGGTTGGAACGGAATTCGCCCGCGCCCGGCTTGCGGTTGATCGCACCGAGCACTTCGCCATCGACCAGCACGATGCGTTTGTCGCCTTCGGCCACTTCGGGCAGAAAAGTCTGCACCATGAACGGTTCGGGCCAGACCTGGCCGAACAGTTCGGCGAGCGCCGAGAGGTTGCCGCCGTCGCCGTCGATCTTGAACACCGCCTTGCCGCCATTGCCGTGGAGCGGTTTGACCACCACCGGGCCCTGGCCGTGGCGCGCCTGGAAATCGCGCACATCGGCGGCCGAGCGGGTGATCAAGGTTGGCGGCATGAAGTGCGCGTAATCGAGCACATAGACTTTTTCGGGCGCATTGCGCACCGAACGCGGGTCATTGACCACCAGCGTTTCGCCCTCGAGCCGTTCGAGCAGGTGCGTCGCGGTGATATAGCCAAGGTCAAACGGCGGATCCTGCCGCATCAGCACGACATCGATATCGCCCGCGAGATCGATCTGGCGGAATTCGCCGAGCGTGAAATGGTTGCCCACTTCGTGCCGCACCGTCACCGGCGCGGCCTGCGCGGTCACTCGCCCGGCTTCCCACGCCAGCGAGCGCACATCGTAATACCATTGTTCGGCACCGCGCGCCTGCGCCGATTTCATCAGGTGAAAGGTCGAATCGCCGGCAATGGCGATCGAGGGCAAGGGGTCCATCTGGACCGCGACGCGAAGCGGCATCGGCAATTGGTTCCTGTTGCGGCGGCGGCCGGTTACGGCTGCCAGACGTGGACGATGTGGCGCGGCCACTGCCATGGTGCAAGCAATATCACGTCGATCCTTGTGGTATCACCGGCACGGGCATAACGCGGGATCAGCGCCTGCGCCGCGCGCGCCACCCGGGCCAGGCGGTATTCGTCAATCGCCTCGGCAAAGGCTGCCGATGTCCCGCGCCATTTCACCTCGACAAACGCCAGCACGCGGCCGCGCCGGGCGATCAGATCAACCTCGCCCACCCCGCGCCCGGCGCCGATGCGCTGGCGCCGCGCGACAATCCGCCAGCCATGCGCGATCAGCCACAGCGCCGCCATGGTTTCGCCGCGGCGACCGGCGCGATCGGCGCGGGCGCGGGTCACGCGCCTTGCAGCACCAGCGCGCGGGCATAGGCGGCCTTGCGGTCGATCCCCAGCGCGCGCGCCACCGCCTTGGCCGCCTGCGCCGGGGCGTGCTCGGCGAGCGCGGCGATCAGCGCGGCATCGATCGCGGCGGCATCGGGCGCGGCGGCCGGCGCCGGCGGGCCGGCGAGCACGACGATTTCGCCGCGCGGCGGCTGCGCGCGGTAATGCGCGGCAAGCTCGGCCGCGCTGCCGCGCCGGCATTCTTCAAACAATTTGGTCAATTCGCGCGCCACCGCGATCTCGCGCCCCGGCATGATCCGCGCCATCGCATCGAGCGTATCGACCAGCCGCGGACCGGTATCATAGAACACCAGCGTGGCGGGGATCGGCGCCAGTTCACCCAGAAGATCGGCGCGCGCCTTGTCGCGCGCGGGGATGAACCCGCCAAACAGGAAGCGGTCGGTCGGCAGCCCGGCAATCGCCAATGCGGTAATCAGCGCGCTCGGCCCGGGAATCGCGGTAACCGCAATGCCCTGTTCGCGCGCCATGCGCACCAGCCGGTAGCCGGGGTCGGAAATCAGCGGGGTGCCGGCATCGGAAACCAGCGCCACCGGCGCGTGACGGGCCAGCTCGATCAGCGCATCGCGCGCGGCGGCATCGGCATGGTCGTCATAGCGCCGCAGCGGTTTTTTGAGGCCGAGATGAGTCATCAACCGGCCGGTCACGCGGGTATCTTCGCAGGCGATCGCCGCGACCGCCCCCAGCACCGCAACGGCACGGCGGGTGATATCGCCAAGATTGCCAATTGGCGTGGCGACAATATAGAGGCCGGGAGCAAGGCCGTCGTTGTCTGACGCGGCCGGTTCGGGCAAGGCATGGTCCATCGCGCCGTCATGGACCGAGGCAGGGGAAAGAGGCAAGCCAATGATCAAGCACACCCGCGCACCGGTAACCCGCCCCCGCCCGCTGGTGATGCTGCGCCGCGCCGCCACCGCCGCGCTGATGGCGCTGCTCGCCGCCTGCGCGGTAGTGCCCAAGCCGGCGCCGCCGCCGGTGGTGCAGCGCCCGGTCGAAGCCGCGCCGCAGGCCAATGTGCTGCCCACCGATGCCGATCGCCACCGCGTCGCGCTGCTGGTGCCGATGACCGGCGCCTATGCCACGACCGGGCAAGCGATCGCCAATGCCACGACCAAGGCGCTGCTCGATACCAATGCGCAGAACCTGCGCATCACCACCTATGATACCGCCAATGGCGCCGGGGCGGCTGCGGCCAAGGCGATCGCCGATGGCAACCGCCTGATCCTCGGGCCGCTGAGCGCCGAAGACATCCCGGCGGTGGTCGCGGTGGCGCGCCCGGCGCGGGTGCCGATGATCACGTTTGCCAACGATGCCGGGATGGCCGCACGCGACGTGTTCGTGTTCGGCCAGGTGCCCGGGCAATCGGTATCGCGGGTGATCGGCTATGCCCGCGCCCACGGGGTGACCGCGGTCGGCGCGATCATTCCGCTGGGCACTTATGGCCAGCGCGTCGCGGCGGGCCTGTCGGCGGCGGCGCGCACCAACAATGTGCGGATCACCGATATCGAGACGTATGAGCGCACCAATACTTCGGTGGTCAGCGCGATCCGCCGGGTCAAGGCCAAGGGCCAGGTCGATGCGATCCTGATCGCCGATGGCGGCCGCATCGCGGTCGAGGCGGCGCCGGCTGCGGCCGGGCTGCGGCTGCTCGGCACCGAACTGTGGGCAGGCGAAAGCGTCGTGGCGCAAAGCCGCGCCTTGCAGGGGGCGTGGTTTGCCAGCGTGTCCGACGATCGCTTCGGCACGTTTGACCGTTCGTATTTTTCGCGCTTTGGCAGCCATCCGCCGCGGTCGGCAGCGCTCGGCTATGATGCGGTGCTGCTGACGCTGAATGTGGCGCGGACCTGGCCCGCCGGGGCGCTGTTTCCCACCGGCAAGCTCTATGATCGCGACGGCTTCATCGGCATCGACGGGGTGTTCCGCTTCAACGAATTCGGCGTGGTCGAACGCGCGTTTGAAGTGCGCGAGGTTTCGAACGGCAGCTTTGTGCGGATCAGCGAGGCGCCGCAGCACTTTCAGGCCAACGATTACCACTGATCCGGGTCAATAAACGGGGATAGCGGCCTTGCGCGGCGAATCCCCGATCCGCTATGGCCATGGCCATGGCCGATGATCTGTTCGAAAAGCTGCCCGTCCCTGCTGCCGAAGCCTATGACGGTTCGGCGATCGAGGTGCTCGAAGGGCTTGAACCGGTGCGACGCCGGCCGGGGATGTATATCGGCGGCACCGACGAACGCGCGCTGCACCACCTTGTCGCCGAAGTGCTCGACAATGCGATGGACGAAGCGGTCGCCGGCCATGCCAACCGCATCGAGATCACGCTCGAAGAAGCGCCGGGCAGCGCCGGGCGGATCACCATTACCGACAACGGGCGCGGCATTCCGGTAGACGAGCATCCCAAATACCCCGGCAAATCGGCGCTCGAAGTCATTTTGACCACGCTCCATTCGGGCGGCAAGTTTTCGGGCAAGGCCTATGCCACTTCGGGCGGATTGCACGGGGTGGGGATTTCGGTGGTCAATGCGCTGTCCACGCTCACCCGCATCGAAGTCGCGCGCAACAAGGAATTGTATGCGCAGGAATTTTGCTGCGGGCTGGCGACCGGGCCGCTGCAACGCATCGGCAATGCCCCCAACCGGCGCGGCACTTCGGTCACCTTTGTGCCCGATGCGACGATCTTTGGCGCCGAAGCGCGGTTCAAGCCGGCGCGGCTGTTCCGGCTGGCGCGGTCAAAGGCCTATCTGTTTGCGGGCGTGGAAATCCGCTGGAAGTGCGCCGCCGCGCTGGCCGGCGACGATGTTCCGGCCGAGGCGGTGTTCCAGTTTCCCGGGGGCCTCGCCGATCATCTAAATGAACAGATCGGCGCGCGCGAATGCGTGACCGCGATCCCGTTTGCCGGCAGCCAGGATTTTCCCGCCGGGCCCGATGGCGCCGAAATGGGCCGGGTCGAATGGGCGATCGCCTGGCCGCTGTGGTCCGACGGATCGTTCAGCTATTACTGCAACACCATCCCCACCCCCGATGGCGGCACGCATGAACAGGGGCTGCGCGCCGCGCTGACCCGGGGCATCCGCGCGTTTGGCGAATTGATCGGCCAGAAAAAGGCGCGCGACATCGCGCCCGAAGACATGATGACCGGCAGCGAAGTGATGCTGTCGGTGTTCATCCGCGATCCGCAGTTCCAAAGCCAGACCAAGGACCGGCTGACCAGCCCGGAGGCGGCGCGGCTGGTCGAAACCGCGATGCGCGACCATTTCGACCATTTCCTGACCGACAACATGGAACGCGGCCGCGCGCTGCTCGGCGCGGTGATGGAACGCATGGACGAGCGGCTGCGCCGCAAGGCCGAACGCGAGGTCAAGCGCAAGACCGCGACCAACGCGCGCAAGCTGCGCCTGCCCGGCAAGCTGACCGATTGCACCGGCGAAGGCGATGCCGAAACCGAACTGTTCATCGTCGAAGGCGACAGCGCCGGCGGCAGCGCCAAACAGGCGCGCGACCGCAAGACCCAGGCGATCCTGCCGATCCGCGGCAAGATCCTCAACGTCGCCTCGGCCACCAATGACAAGATCCGCGCCAATCAGGAAATCGCCGATCTGACGCTCGCGCTCGGCTGCGGCACGCGCAAGGACTGCAACGCCGATGCGCTGCGCTATGACCGCGTGATCATCATGACCGACGCCGATGTCGACGGCGCGCATATCGCCACGCTGCTGATGACGTTCTTTTTCCAGGAAATGCCCGATCTGGTGCGGCGCGGGCATCTCTATCTGGCGCAACCGCCGCTCTATCGGCTGACCGCCGGCACCACCAGCGCCTATGCCCGCGACGATGCCCACCGCGCCGAACTCGAAGCGACGGTGTTCAAGGGCCGCAAAGTCGAAGTCGGGCGGTTCAAGGGGCTGGGCGAAATGAACCCGCAGCAATTGCGCGAAACCACCATGGCCCCGGCCAGCCGCAGCCTGCTGCGCGTGACCCTGCCCGAACAGCACGAACAGCGCCACGCGATCAAGGACCTGGTCGACCGCCTGATGGGCCGCAACCCCGAACACCGCTTCATGTTCATCCAGAACCGCGCGGCAGATATCGATCCGGATCTGATCGACGCGTGAAGCCGGTTTAAAACCCGTATTTCATAAAAGGTTGGTTCGTCCTGAGCTTGTCGAGCCGAAGGCCAGCGTTAGCTAATGACGCGCGCAACGGTTGGATTCGCAAAGGATTCCCCCGCGTGGGGCGGGCCTTGGCGCGCGTCCTTCGACAAGCTCAGGACGAACCGGGTTTATGGAAATCAAGGGGTTGATTTGCCATCTTCCTCCTGTTTCTGAAGAGATCCCCTAGCGCGACAGCGTCCGCGCCACCGCATCCTGCCAGCGGGCGACCAGCGCGGCGCGGCGGTCGGCGGCCATGTGCGGCACGAACCGCGCGCCGCGCTGCCAGGTGGCGGCAAGCGCGTCGAGGCCGCTCCACACGCCCACCGCCAGCCCGGCGTGGAAGGCCGCGCCGAGCGCGGTGGTTTCCAGATTGTGCGGGCGTTCGACCGGGGTATCGAGCAAGTCGGCGAGGAACTGGCACAGCCAGTCGTTGGCCGCCATGCCGCCATCGACGCGCAGCGCGGCGGGCCAGGCGGCGCCATCGGCAACCATCGTCGCGGCGAGATCGCGGGTCTGGAACCCGACCGATTCGAGCGCGGCGCGCGCCAGATGCGCCTGCGTGCTGCCCAGCGTCAGGCCAAAAATTGCGCCGCGTGCATCGGGGTCCCAATAGGGCGCGCCCAGCCCGGCAAAAGCGGGGACCATCGTTACGCCATGGGCATCGTCGACCGAGGTCGCCAGATCCTGAGTCTGGCTGGCATGGGTGATCACCCCCAGTCCGTCGCGCAGCCACTTGATCGCCGCGCCGGCAACGAAGATCGACCCTTCGAGCGCATACGTCATCCGCCCGTTGAGCCGATAGGCCGGCGTGGTGAGCAGCCCGCCCTGCGAGGCCAGCGCGGTTTCGCCGGTGTTGATCAGCATGAAACAGCCGGTGCCATAGGTCGATTTGACTTCGCCGGGATGAAAACAGACCTGGCCGAACAGCGCCGCCTGCTGGTCACCGGCCATGCCGGCAATCGGGATCTGCGCCTCGAACAATCCAGGCGCGGTGACCCCGAACACGTGGCTGTTGTCATGCACCGCCGGCAGCACCGCCATCGGCACGCGCAACAGCGCGCACAAGTCTTCATCCCACTGCTGACTGTGAATGTCATAGAGCAGCGTGCGCGCGGCATTGGTCACGTCGGTGGCATGGACCGCGCCGCCGGTCAGCCGCCACAGCAGAAAGCTGTCGATCGTGCCAAACGCCAGTTCGCCGCGTTCGGCGCGTGCGCGCGCACCCGGTACATGGTCGAGAATCCACGCGATCTTGGTCCCCGAAAAATAGGGATCGAGCACCAGCCCGGTGCGCGCCGCGACCATCGCTCCGGCACCATCGGCCTTGAGCGCGTGGCAGGTCTCGGCGGTGCGGCGGTCCTGCCAGACGATCGCGCGGTGGATCGGTTCACCACTGGCGCGATCCCACACCACGGTGGTTTCGCGCTGGTTGGTAATGCCGATCGCGGCGATTGCGGCGGCGTTCAGCCCGGCACCGGCGATCGCCTGCCGCGCGGTGGCCAGCGTATCGCGCCAGATATCTTCGGCATCGTGTTCGACCCAGCCGGCGGCGGGATAGTGCTGCGCAAATTCGGCCTGCGCGGTGGCCAGCGCGCGGGTGGCGGCATCGAACACGATCGCCCGGGTCGAAGTGGTGCCCTGGTCGATCGCCAGAATGTGCTGCGCCGTGGTCATGCGATAGGCCCTCTCGCTTTTTCGTTTCGTGTTCGTTATAGCGCGTTTGTGTTCGTTTGAAATTCGTTTTTGAAAGTCAGCGCCCGCCCCGGCGGCCCCTGACGGAGCAGAGCATGACTGTTGCCGAACCCGCTGTCACCACCGATCCCGTCCCGGTTGACCTGCTGATCGTCGGCGGCGGAATCAACGGCGCCGGGATCGCCCGCGATGCCACCGGGCGCGGGCTGTCGGTCATGCTGGTCGAGGCCGAAGATCTTGCCCAGCATACCTCGTCGGCCTCGACCAAGCTGATCCACGGCGGCTTGCGCTATCTCGAATATGGCGAGTTCCGCCTGGTGCGCGAGGCGCTGATCGAGCGCGAACGGCTGTGGGGCATGGCGCCGCACATCATCTGGCCGCTGCGGTTTGTGCTGCCGCAGCTGCATTCGCCGCGCCCGGCGTGGATGGTGCGACTGGGGCTGTGGCTCTACGATCATCTCGGCGGCCGCAAGAAGCTGCCCGCCACCGAAACGATCGATCTCGCGCGCGCGCCGCAGGGCGCCGGGCTCAGACCCGGGGCGCGCAAGGCATTTGTCTATTCCGATTGCTGGGTCGAAGACAGCCGGATGGTGGTGCTCAACGCGATGGATGCCGCCGCGCGCGGGGCAATGGTCGCCACCCGCACGCGGATGATTGCCGCGCGTCGCCACGGCGCGCTGTGGCACGCCACGATCAGTCAGGATGGCCGCGAACGCACGGTCACCGCGCGCGCGCTGGTCAATGCCGCCGGGCCGTGGGTGGAAGACGTGATCCAGCGCAGCCGCGACCCGGCCACCACCTCGAACCAGCGCGATCGCGGGGTGCGGCTGATCAAGGGCAGCCATATCGTGCTGCCCAGGCTCTATCCCGGCGATCACGCGTTCCTGTTGCAGAACCCCGACCGCCGGGTGGTTTTCGCGATCCCCTACGAAGGCGAATTCACGCTGGTCGGCACCACCGACGAAGCCTGGACCGGCCCGCCGGGACGCGCGACGATCTCGTCGGGCGAAACCGCCTATCTGATCGAAACGGTCAACCGCTATTTCGCCGGCGATCTGACCGTGGCCGATGTGCGGTGGAGCTATGCCGGCATCCGCCCGCTTTACGACGACTATGCCGCCAATGCCTCTGCCGTCACGCGCGATTACGTGCTCGATCTTGATGCCCCGGCGGGCGCGGCGCCGATGCTCAGCGTGTTTGGCGGCAAGATCACCACCTATCGCAAATTGGCCGAACACGCGATGGACAAGCTGGCGGCGCATTTCCCGCTTTCCGGCCCGGCGTGGACTGCCGGCGCGGTGCTGCCCGGCGGCGATCTGCCGCATGGCGATTTCGATGCCTTTGTCGCCGATCTGGCGCGCGAGCGGCCGGGCATTCCGGCGCCGCTGCTGCGCCGGCTGGCGCGCGCCTATGGCAGCCGGGTCGAACTGGTACTGGCCGGCGCGCGCACGCTCGCCGATCTCGGGCGCGATTTTGGCGGCGGGCTGACCGAGGCCGAATTGGCCTATCTGGCGCAGCACGAATGGGCGCACAGCGCCGACGATGTGCTGTGGCGGCGCAGCAAGATGGGGTTGCACATCCTGCCGCAGGCGGCGGCGCAGATCGACGCGGCGCTGGCTGCCGGGCGCAATGGCTGAACGCGGCGCGGCGACGCGGCGGGCGCAGATCCTGGCGGCAGTGCGGCTGGCCGGGGCGGCCGATGTCGCCGCGCTGGCGCACGCCTGTCAGGTGACCGTGCAGACGATCCGCCGCGATCTCAACCACCTCGCCGATCGCGGGCTGATCGCGCGGGTCCACGGCGGCGCCGCGCTGGGATCGGGCATCGCCAACGCGCGCTATGAAGAACGCCGCGGCATGGCGGCGCAGGCCAAGGCGCGGATCGGCGCGGCGGCGGCGGCGCTGGTGCCCGAAGGCGCCTCGCTGTTCATCAATATCGGCACCACCACCGAGGCGGTGGCGCGCTATCTGGCCGATCATCGCCAGTTGATGGTGATCAGCAACAATCTCAATGTGGTCGATATCCTCGCGGGTCGGCCGGGGCTGACGGTGGTCGCGGTCGGCGGCCAGGTGCGCGCGCCCGACCGTGCGGTGATCGGCGCGCTGGCCGATCAGTTCATCGATAGTTTCCGCGTCGATCTGGCGCTGATCGGCGCGTCGGGGCTGAGCGAGGATGGCGACCTGCTCGATTTCGATGCCGACGAAGTGCTGGTGGCGCGGCGGATCATCCGCCAGGCGCGCAGCGTGATCCTGGTCGCCGACAGCAGCAAGATCGGCCGCGCCGCGCCGATCCGCATTGCCGGGATCGACCAGATCAGCCATCTGGTTACCGACCGCGTCACCAGCCCGGCATTGCGCGCGCAGATCGAACGCGCCGGGGTGCGGCTGACCGAAACCGGATAGAGGGGAAACACCGCATGACCGAGCCGAGCTGGACACCTGCGCCCGACAGCGGGATTACCGTGGCCATGGTCGAGGCGGGCGGACACCCGTTCGAGGTGGCGATGGCCGGGTCGGGCGACCACCTTGCGCTGTGTCTGCACGGCTTTCCCGAACTGCACTTTTCGTGGCGGCACCAGATGCCGCTGCTCGCCGCCAAGGGCTATCGCGTGTGGGCGCCCAATTTGCGCGGCTATGGCGCGTCGTACCGGCCGCAAGGGATCGATGCCTATCGCGTCGATCTGCTGCTCGATGATGTCGCCGCGCTGATCGATGCCAGCGGTGCCACGCGGGTGACGCTGATCGCGCATGACTGGGGCGGCGCGCTGGCGTGGTTCTTTGCCATTCGCAAATTGCGCCCGATCGAACGGCTGGTGGTGATGAACCTGCCGCATCCGGCCTGCCTGAACGCGGCGTTGCGCCACTGGCCGCAGCGGCGGCGCAGTTGGTACATGACGTTTTTTCAACTGCCGTGGCTGCCCGAATTCACCCTGCTGCGCAACAATGCGGCGGCGCTGCGCCGCGCCTTTCGCGGCATGGCGATCGACAAGGCGCGGTTTCCCGATGCGGTGCTCGATGTCTATGCCCGCGCCGCCGCGCAGCCCGGCGCGCTGACCGCGATGATCAACTGGTACCGCGCCGCGTTCCGCCACCGCGAGGCGATGGCGCTGGGCACTGGCCGGGTCGAAGTGCCGACGCTGATCGTGTGGGGCGAAGCCGATACCGCGCTGGGGCTGGAAACGCTCGATGGCACCGACCATTTCGTGCCCGATCTGACGCTGCGCCGCCTGCCCGATGTGTCGCACTGGGTGCAGCAGGAAGCGCCCGAGGCGGTCAACGCGATTCTCGACGAATGGTTGCCGGCGGCTTAGAGCCTGATGACATGAGCTTGACCCACCGTGACGGAGCCGATTTTGGCCCAGTGCAAGGAGAGGGGGCGCAGGAATATCGGGAATATTTCAAGCCTCCTCGACGCTGCAATGGGCCAAAATCGGCCCGCCCCGGAGGGGTTGCTCTGGAAAGCCCCGTGGCAGCGTTGCGACGCTTGCAAGGGGCAACCAGCCCTTGCTGCGCGCCGCGCCTCCCCACAGGGCTTTCCAGAGCAATCACGGTGGGTCAAGCTCATGTCATCAGGCTCTAGAACAGCCGCGATCCGTTGGGCACCGGCTGATCGGGGGCAAACAGCACCACCTGCCCCTCGGCATCGGCAAAGCCCACCGTCAGCACTTCGGACATGAACTTGCCGATCTGGCGCGGCGGAAAATTGACCACCGCCGCCACCTGCCGCCCGATCAGATCGGCCGGGGCATAGCGCGCCGCAATCTGCGCGCTGGTTTTGCGGATGCCGATGCCGGGGCCGAAATCGATGCGCAGTTTCAGGCTGGGCTTGCGCGCCTCGGGATAAGCCTCGGCCTCGATCACCGTGCCGATGCGGATATCGACCGCCAGAAACTGGTCAAACGCGATCTCCGGCGCGGCCGGGGCGGTGGATTCGTGATTGACATGCATCGGTTGCGGTCATCCTGATCAGGTGCCGGTAAACGCCGCCTTGCGCTTGGCCAGAAACGCGGCGATCCCTTCGGCGGCGTCGGCGCTGTCGCCGGCTTTCAATTGCCCTTCGGCCTCGGCCACCAGCGTGCTCGCCAGATCATGCTCCAGTGCATGCGCGACAGTGCGGCGCAAAGTCCCCAGCGCGACGGTCGGCCCATTGGCCAGCCGCGTTGCCAGCGCCATGGCTTCGTCGGCGAGCGAAGCGCCGTCAACCGCCTTGTAGATCAGGCCCCAGTGTTCGGCCTGTTCGGCGCCGATGCGTTCGCCCAGCATCATCATCTGCATCGCCCGCGCCTTGCCGATCAGCCGCGGCAGGATCCAGCTTGATCCGCCATCGGGGACCAACCCGATATTGACGAAAGCCTGCAGGAAATAGGCCTCTTTCGCCGCCAGCGTGAAATCGCCCGCCAGCGCCAGCGAGCAGCCGACCCCGGCGGCCGGGCCGTTGACCGCCACCACCACCGGCACCGGCAGCCGCGACAGTTTGAGGATCAGCGGATTGTACGATTCGGTCAGCGCTTTGTAGCTGCCCGCACCACCCGCGATTGAACGCTTGCCGGTGGTGGCAAGATCGGCGCCCGAACAGAACGCGCGGCCTTCGCCGGTCAGCAGCACCGCGCGCGCATCGCCCAGCATGGCAAGCGCATCGGAAATTTCCACCGCCATCGTCGGCGGGCAGGCGTTGAGCCGCTCGGGCCGGTTGAGCACGATTTTGGCGACCGCGCCGTGGCGCTCCACGCGGATGGTTTCATACATGATCGGCCCTGCTCCCGTATCTTAACCGAATGATTAAGAGACTGGCTATCGCGCGGCCGGCGCTTTGGCAAGCTCAGTCGGGATGGCTTTGCGCAAAAGCCGCCGCCGCGCCGAACAGCCCGGGTTGCGGATGGGTGATCAGCTTGACCGGCATGTCGGCCATCAGCGCGTCAAACCGCCCCTTGGCGCGGAAGCGGTCGGCAAAGCCCGAGGCGACCAGCGCATCGCGGATGCGAAAGCCCAGCCCGCCGGCCAGCACCAGCGCCTTGGCCCCGTGCGCCAGCGCCAGATCACCCGCGACGCTGCCCAGCGACAGGCAAAACCGATCGACCGCCGCCGCCGCCAGCGGATCGCTGCCATCCATCCCGGCCGCCCACAGCGCCTTGTCTTCCAGCCGCGCCACCGGCTTGTCCTCGATCGCCGCCAGCGTTTCATAGATATCGACGATCGCCGGCCCGGCGACCACGCGCTCGACCGACACCCGGCGGTGGCGGCGGCGCAAGTGCGCCAGAATCTGGTCCTCGATGCGGTCAAGCGGGGCATAATCGATATGCCCGCCTTCGGTCGGCTGGACATGATAACCGCCGGCATGGCGCAGCAGCAGCGCCACCCCCAGCCCGGTGCCGGGGCCGACCACGCTGATCCCGCCGCGATCGGGCAGCGGTTGATCGGGGCCGCAGACATGGATGAAGTGTTCGGGGCCGGCCTGCGCCACGGCATGGGCGACCGCCTCGAAATCGTTGACCACGACATAGCGGTCGGCGCCGAGCCGTTCGGGGATCAGCGCCGGGCGGATGATCCACGGATTGTTGGTAAAGCGGATGATGTCGCCACCCACCGGCCCGGCCACGGCAATCGCGGTGGCCGCCGGCAGCGCGCCGCCGCTGATCCGTTCAAATTCCTGCCAGGCGAGCTGAAAACTGCCGTGATCGGCGGTCTTGAGCGTAACCGCCTCGCCCAGCGCGACAACCTGGCCGCCGGCCACTTCGGCCAGCGCAAAGCGGGCATGGGTGCCCCCGATATCAACCGCGACCAGACGCATGACCAAACCCCCTCACCCGTTATCGTTGCTTCTTGTCCCGTTACAGCCCGGCGGCGGCCAGCATCGCCGATCCGCCGCGTTCGGCATCATCGGCATGCGCGCGCATCAGCGCAAACAGTTCGCGGCCGACGCCCCAGGTCTGCGCCGGCATGGGCGCCGGGCTGCGCGCGGCCCATTCTGCCGGATCGACCAGCGCCTGCAAAGTGCCGCTTTGCGCACACAGGCGCACCACATCGCCATCGCGCAGCAGCGCCAGCGCCCCGCCGCGCGCCGCTTCGGGCGACACGTGGATCGCGGCGGGCACTTTGCCCGAGGCGCCCGACATGCGGCCATCGGTGACCAGCGCCACGCGAAACCCGCGATCCTGCAACACGCCGAGCGACGGGGTCAGCTTGTGCAGTTCGGGCATGCCGTTGGCCGCCGGGCCCTGGAACCGCACCACCACCACCACATCGCGCTCAAGCTCGCCCGCCTTGAACGCGGCGATCACCGCATCCTGATCGGCAAACACCCGCGCCGGGGCCTCGATCGTCCAGCGCGAACGATCGACCGCGCTGGTCTTGATCGTGCCGCGCCCGAGATTGCCGTGCAGCAGCGCCAGCCCGCCTTCGGGCTGGAACGGCGCGCTGACCGGGCGCAGCAATTTGTCATCGCTGCTGACTTTGGGCGCCGGGTGCCAGGCAAGCTGTTCATCCTCAAGCACCGGCTGCTGCGCGCCTTCGGCCAGCGAGGCGCCATAGACGGTGGCAATATCGCCATGCGCCAGCCCCGCCGCGACCAGCTCGCCGATCACATAGGGCATGCCCCCGGCGGCGGCAAAGGCGTTCACATCGCCCGCACCATTGGGATAGACATTGGCGATCAGCGGCACCGCGCGCGACAGATCGTCCATGTCGGTCCAATCGATCTGGATCCCCGCCGCGCGCGCGATCGCCGGCAGGTGGATCACGTGATTGGTCGACCCGCCGGTGGCGAGCAGCCCTACAATCGCATTGACGATCGCGCGTTCATCGACGCAGCGCCCGAGCGGGCGGTAATCATCGCCGCGCGCACCGATCGCGGTCAGCCGGTGGGTGGCGGCGCGGGTCAGTTCCTGGCGCAATTTGGTGCCGGGCTGGACAAAGCTCGCCCCCGGCATGTGCAGGCCCATCATTTCCATCATCATCTGGTTGGAATTGGCGGTGCCATAGAACGTGCAGGTGCCGGCCGAATGGTAGCTGGCGCTTTCGCTTTCGAGCAGTTCGTCGCGGCCGACTTTGCCTTCGGCATACAATTGGCGGATGCGCACTTTTTCCTTGTTGGGCAGGCCCGAAGGCATCGGCCCCGCCGGCACCAGAATCGCCGGCAGATGGCCAAACCGCAAGGCGCCGATCAACAGCCCGGGCACGATCTTGTCGCAGATGCCCAGCAGCAGCATGCCTTCAAACATCGCGTGGCTCAGCCCCACCGCGGTGCTCATGGCGCTGACATCGCGGCTGAACAGCGACAGTTCCATCGACGGCTGGCCCTGCGTCACCCCGTCGCACATCGCCGGCACCCCGCCCGCCACTTGCGCGGTGGCGCCGACTTCGCGCGCGAACAGCTTGATCAGATCGGGATAGCGGCCATAGGGCTGATGCGCCGAGAGCATGTCGTTGTAGGCGGTAACGATGCCGATATTCATCGCCTGCCCGCTGCGGATCACCGGCTTGTCCTCGCCGGCGGCGGCAAAGCCGTGCGCCAGATTGCCGCACGACAGTTGCGGGCGGTTGAGCCCCTGATCGCGCGCGCGATCGATCAGATCGAGATAGGCGGCGCGGCTCTGGGCCGATCGCGCGATGATGCGATCGGTCACTTTGGCAACAACGGGATGCAGGGCCATCATTCGCTCCAGTAAATGGTCACCGGCGGGCCGGCGCCAAGCAGCAGGTCGGAAACCGGATAATCGGTGCAGCCGGCCAGCACACGTTCGATCAGCGCGCGCTTGCTGGCGCCGGTGACCACCAGGATGATCGCCCCGCCCGCCTGCAAGGCGCGCAAATTGAGCGTCAGCCGGTCAAACGGCGCCTCTGGCGGCAAAGGGATCGGCGTGGTGGCAATCACCCGCGCGCCCGGCCGCACCAGCGCCTGCATCGTCGGAAACAGGCTGGCGATATGGCCGTCTTCGCCCATGCCCAGCCAGACGAGGTCAAACGGGGCAACCGCTTCGCCTTCGACCAGCCGTTCGAACCGGGCGCCGCTATGGCCCAGCGCGGCATGGATCTTGCCGAAATTCGACGCCGGGTGATCATCGGGCACGCGGCGGTCATCGGTCAGCCCGATCGTCACCTGCGACCAGTCCAGATCGCGCGTGGCGAGGATTGCCAGCACCTTGAGCGGGGTCGATCCGCCGGTAAACGCCAGCCGCTTGGGCCCGGGCCGACGCACTTCGGCCTCGATCCGCGCGGCGACGGCAGCAGCATCGCCGGGCGTGGCCCAGGTGACGCGGGGGCCGGTATCAGTCATTCCAGCTGCGCCCGTCGCGTTCGGTCAGCGCGATCGCCGCATTGGGGCCCCAACTGCCCGAGGCATAGGCTTTGACCTCGTCATCGCCGCTGGCCCAGACCTTGCGGATCGCATCGACCCAGCGCCACTGCGCCTCGACCTCGTCGCGGCGCACGAACAGCGTCTGTTCGCCCTCGATCAGATCGAGCAGCAGCCGTTCATAGGCGATCCGCCGCCGCGCCTTGGCAAAGGCGGTGGTCAGCGACAGATCAAGATTGACCTCGCGCAGCACGATCCCGGCGCGATCGAGCCCCGGCTCTTTGGCCATGACTTGCAGGCGCACATATTCTTCGGGCTGCAGGCGGATCACCAGCCGGTTGGCGCGCGGCCGCCCGCCGCGACTGGAAAAGATGTTGTGCGGCACATCCTTGAACTGGATGACGATCTCGCTGCGGCGTTCGGCCAGCCGCTTGCCGTGGCGCAGATAGAACGGCACCCCCTGCCAGCGCCAGTTGTCGACATGCGCCTTGATCGCGACGAACGTTTCGGTGTCCGACGGCGCGCCCAGATCGTCGGGATAGCCGGCCACCCCCTGCCCGCCGACCGCGCCGGCGCGATATTGCCCGCGCACCATTTCATCGCGCGCCACCGGGCGCAGCGCGCGCAGCAGCTTGACCTTTTCATCGCGGATCGAGGTGGCATCGTAATCGCCCGGCGGCTCCATCGCGATCAGCGCCAGCAATTGCAGCATGTGGTTCTGCACCATGTCGCGCAGCGCGCCGGTATCGTCGTAGAACCCCTTGCGCCCTTCGAGCCCGACCGTTTCGCTGACGGTGATCTGCACGTGATCGATATGCCCGGCATTCCACAGCGGCTCGAACAGCACGTTGCCAAAGCGCAGCGCCATCAGGTTCTGCACCGTTTCCTTGCCGAGGTAGTGGTCTATGCGGAAGATCTGCCGTTCGGAAAAGGCCGCCGCCACCGCATCGTTGATCCGCGCGCTCGAAGCGAGATCATTGCCGAGCGGTTTTTCCAGCCCGATCCGCACCCCTTCGTGCGCCAGGCCGGCGCTGCTCAACCCCTTGATGGTCGCTTCGAACAAGGCCGGCGCGGTCGACAGGAAAATCGACAGGCCGTCGCTGGTATCACCGAGCTTGTCGGCCAGCGCGGCGAACCCTTCGCTTTGCGAGGCATCGAGCGCCTGGTAATGCAGGCGGTCGAGAAAACCGTCGATCCGCGCCGGGTCCTTGCGGTCGGCGGGCAGGAATTCGTCGAGCGCGGCGCGGGCAAATTCGCGAAAACCGGCATCATCGAGCGCCGAACGCGCGGTGCCGACAATGCGCAGGCCCGGCGCGATCAGATCATCTTCGTGCAGCGCAAACAGCGAGGGCAGCAGCATGCGCCGCGACAGATCGCCGGTCGCACCGAACAGCAGCAGGGCAGAACAACGGGTTGCAGCCATCGGCGCGATTACTCCTGAAACGGTTTGCCGTCTTGCAAATAGGCCCTAGGCGCGAAACCGTCTGCATCAAACATGCATAAGTATGCGATTCATAGCTATGCGCCGCCACTCGTCGCCGCGGCGGCAGACCCGTTAACGCCATTCTAACCACGATCTGCAACAAACCCGCAAGTCGCGTCCGTGCCGGGCGCCCCGCCGCAGGATGCCCGACCGACCATGACCACGCCTGCTGCTGCCCCGGACCAGGCCGACCCCAATGCCCGTCTGCGCCGCTTGCGCGACGCCATTGCCGCGCGGCTGACCGCGCTGTTTGCCGGCGCCGAAGCGGTGCTGGCGCATGGCCCGGTGTGGATCGCTGCCGTCATCGCGCTGTTGGCGCTGCAAGTCGCGCTGATCGCCACGCATCGGCCGTGGCTTGATGAATGGCAGCAGATGCAGGTGGCGCTGCAATCGCCCGACTGGCCGACGCTGCTGGTCAATCTGCGCTACGAAGGCCATCCGCCGCTGTGGTATGCCCTGTTGCGAGCGGTGACGCCGCTGTTTGCCGATCCGATGCGGGCGCTGCCGGTGATCACGCTGGTGATCGCGGTGCCGGTGCAATTGACCATTCTGCTGGCGGCCCCGCTCGATCGCGGCGAACGGCTGATGATCGCCGCCTCGCAATTCGTGCTGTTCGAATATCTCACGCTGTGCCGCAGCCTGACGCTGGGCTTTGCATTGATGATCCTGATCGTCGCGCTGTGGCGGCATACCCGGCTGGTGTGGCTGATGATCGCGCTACTGCCGCAATGCGATTTCCTGTTTGGCGTGATCTCGCTGCTGTTTGGCGCGCAACTGCTGCGCGAACGGCGGATCGACTGGCCGATGGCGGCGCTGTGGCTGCTGTCCAGCCTGATCGCGGCGTGGTCGATCCGGCCGATGCCCGATACCGTGCCGTCGCTGGTGCCGCGCGGGCTGGGCCACGATTTCGCGTTCTGGATGGCGCATATGTCGGCGCTGGGGCTGCCGCTGCAATGGAGCGAGGGCGAACCCTTGTGGAACTATCCGCCACCGGCGGCGCTGGGCGGGCTGGGGCTGGCCGGGTTTGTCGCGGTGGTCTGGTGCGAATTGCGCGCGCGGCGCGCCTGGTTATACGCCTTTGCCGGGTTTGTCGCGCTGACGCTGGTGTTCAGCCTGCTGGTCTATCAATTGTCGATCCGCCACCTGATGCTGGCGGCGGCGCTGCTGATCGTGATGGTCTGGCGGATGGCCGCCGACAGCGGCCATGCCCGCAGCGTGTGGTGGCGGACCTGGCTGCTGGTGGCGATGGGCTGCGGGCTGTTTACCGCCGCGATCAATCTGCTGCACCCGTTCGATACCGCGCCCGAGGCGGCGGCGCTGATCCGCAAAATGGGGCTGACCGATCGCACCTGGGTGCCGTTTCCGCATTCGGCCGGGCAATCGGTGGCGGCGATCAACACCATGCAGTTCGAACGGCTGGCGCAGCATTGCAGCGAAGACATGATCCGCTGGAACGCCCCCGATGATCATCGCATCGAAGGGATCGACGGGCTGTACCAGCGGCTGGACCGCAAAGTGGCGCAGGACGGCGCGTTCTATCTGCTGACCTGGCTGCCGCTGCCCGACCATCGCCCGCTGCTGCGCCGCATCGCGCATGTCGGCCATGGCTATGACGGGCAGGATTTCTATTTCTATGCCGTGGGCGAAGGCCATGCCCCGGCGCATCCGCACGGCCAGCGCTGCGCGGCGCCGCTGATCCCGCTGCGCCGTGGCTGATCGCCGGACAAATCGGCGCCGGGCCGGGGGGCTTTAGGAAATTCTAAGCATTTTTTGGTTTAGGTACGGCAGATGGACAGCATTGTCCGTGATCGGATCATTGTTGATGGTCGCCAGGCATTTGGGAATTGGGGCATGAGCGCATTTGGTCGCAAGGCTGGAACTGGCGGGGCAGGCGCGGCGATGCGCCCCTCGTTCGGGGTGGCGCGCCCGATGAAGGGCAACGATCCCGCGGTTCCGCTGACCCCGGGCATGCCCGGCGCCCCCGCCCCCGGCGGCGACACGCGCAGCGGGTTTGAACCTTCCACTCCGGCGGACAAGAATGCCGATGCGCTGGCGCGGCTGGCCGATCGCGCCAACCAGGTGGTGGAAAACCACCACCATGCCGAAGGCTTCGAAGCCTCGGTGCACAAGATCAAGGAACAGGTGCTGCCGCACCTGCTCGAACGCGTCGATCCCGAAGCGGCCGCCACGCTGACCAAGGAAGAGCTGTCGGAAGAATTCCGGCCGATCATCATGGAAGTGCTGGCCGAACTGAAAGTCACGCTGAACCGGCGTGAACAGTTCGCGCTGGAAAAAGTGCTGATCGACGAACTGCTCGGGTTCGGGCCGCTCGAAGAGCTGCTCAACGATCCCGACGTGTCGGACATCATGGTCAATGGCCCCGACCAGACCTACATCGAAAAAAAGGGCAAGCTGACGCTCGCGCCGATCCGGTTTCGCGACGAAAGCCACTTGTTCCAGATCGCCCAGCGCATCGTCAACCAGGTCGGCCGCCGCGTCGACCAGACCACCCCGCTGGCCGACGCCCGCCTGAAAGACGGCAGCCGCGTCAACGTGATCGTGCCGCCGCTGTCGCTGCGCGGCACCGCGATCTCGATCCGCAAATTTTCCGAAAAACCGATCACGCTCGACATGCTGCGCGATTTCGGGTCGATGAGCGACAAGATGTGCACCGCGCTGAAAATCGCCGGGGCCAGCCGCATGAACATCGTCATTTCGGGCGGTACCGGTTCGGGCAAGACGACGATGCTCAACGCGCTGTCGAAAATGATCGACCCCGGTGAACGCGTGCTGACAATCGAAGACGCCGCCGAATTGCGGCTGCAACAGCCGCACTGGCTGCCGCTGGAAACCCGCCCGCCGAACCTTGAAGGCCAGGGCGCGATCACCATCGGCGATCTGGTCAAGAACGCGCTGCGTATGCGACCCGACCGCATCATCCTGGGCGAAATTCGCGGCGCGGAATGCTTTGACCTGCTGGCGGCGATGAACACCGGCCACGACGGATCGATGTGTACGCTCCACGCCAACAGTCCGCGTGAATGCCTCGGCCGTATGGAAAACATGATCCTGATGGGCGACATCAAGATCCCCAAGGAAGCGATCAGCCGGCAGATCGCCGAATCGGTCGATCTGATCGTGCAGGTCAAACGTCTGCGCGACGGGTCTCGCCGCACCACCAACATCACCGAAGTGATCGGGATGGAAGGCGATGTGATCGTGACGCAGGAACTGTTCCGGTTCGAGTACCTGGACGAAGGCGAAGACGGCAAGATCATCGGCGAATTCCGCCCCGCCGGCCTGCGCCCCTATACGCTCGAAAAGGCGCGCCAATACGGGTTTGACCAGGCCTTTCTCGAAGCCTGCCTGTAATACGCGCTTGATCATCGGCGCCGGGGACCGCAAGGCGAGCCCCCGCGCCCATGACCAGCCCCCCTGCCCCTGCTGACCGGTTCCACCAGAACGCCCCCGTGCGCCAGCGGCCGATGCTGGCGCTGGCGCTGCGGCTGGGATCGGCGTTCATGCTCTCGCTGATGCTGCTGCTGGTCAAGCTGGCCGGAGCGCGCGGGCTGTGGCTGCCCGAAACGATGCTGTGGCGCCAGGCCGTGCCGGGGGCGCTGCTGCTCGGCTGGCTGGCGCTGGGCAATCGCTGGCACATGCTGCGCACCGCGCGCCCGTGGGTCCATGCCCGCCGCGCGCTGATCGGCACCGCGGGGATGGTGCTGACGCTGGGGGTGGTCTTGCTGCTGCCGCTGGCCGAAGCGACCGTGCTTGGGTTTACCGCGCCGATGTTCGCGGTGGCGCTGTCGGTGCTGCTGCTGCGCGAACGCGTCGGGCTGTGGCGGATCGGCGCGGTGCTGCTGGGGCTGGTCGGGGTGATCGTGATGGCCAATCCCGGCCATGCCCCCTTGCCGCTGGCCGGGCTGGCGGTGGGGATCGGCGCGGCCTTCATGGTCGCGCTGATCTCGATCCAGTTGCGCGATCTCGGCCGCACCGAAGCGCCGGTGACGATCGTGTTCTATTTTTCGGTGATGAGCGTGCCGCTGGTCGCGCTGGCGCTGCCGTTTGCGCCGGGCGGGTATGACAGGCCGCTGCATCATGATCTGCTCGCCTGGCTGCTGCTGGGCGGCGTCGGCGTGCTCGGGCTGTTTGCGCAATTGCTGATGACCGCGGCGCTGCGGCTGGGCCGCGTCTCGAGCGTGATCGTGATGGATTACACCCAGTTCGGCTGGGCGCTGTGCTGGGGCTGGCTGGTCTATGGCCAATTGCCGCCGACGAGCACCTGGCTCGGCGCACCGGCGGTGATCGCCGCCGGACTGATCATCGCCTGGCGCGAACATGTCCGCACCCGCGCGATGCTGGCGGCAAACCGGCTGGCAGAGGCGCACGGTCGGGCCAATTGACGCGTGGGCCGCATCGCGCTCTAACCCCCGGCAACAAGTTGATTCCAAACCAAGGATGCCCGATCAATGCCGCTTCCCCTGATCGCGCTGGCGCTGGCTGCCGCGCAACCCGCCGCCCCTGCTCCCGCCGCCAGCGTGGTGCATACTTTCGCCGGGCTGACCATGGCCCCGGCGGGCGACCGGCTGGCGGTGATCGAGGCCGATCGCCGCGATGATGCCGCCAGCGAACCGCATCGCCAAGTGGTGCTGCGTTCGGCGGCGACCGGTGCGGTGCTGGCGACCTATGACCCTTGCGCCACTTGCGATTATCAGGACCCGGCGTTTTCGCCCGATGGCAGCCTGATCGCGTTTACCGCGCATGATCGCAAGGCGGGCAAGACCACGCTGTGGCTGATCGGCCAGGGTGCGCCGCAGGCCCGCGCGGTGATAGACGGCCTTGGCGCACGGCCGCGCTTTTCGCCCGATGGGCGCAGTCTGGCGCTGCTCGCGGTGATCGGCGCGCACAAGGAAATCGGCGCGACGCAGGCCGCCGCGCCGCAAGTCGGCGAAATCGGCGAAAATCCCGACGAACAGCGGATCATGGTCGTGGCGGTCAACGGCGCCGATCCCGGCCTGCGCGCGGTGTCGCCCGCCGATACCTTTGTCTATGAATACGACTGGACCCCCGACGGGCGCGGGTTTGTCGCCAGCGCGGCCAAGGGCGATGGCGACAACAACTGGTGGATCGCCGATCTGGTGCGGGTTGATCTGGCCAGCGGCGCGCTGGTCCGGCTGGCGCATCCGCTCGATCAGCTCAATTTCCCGCGCATGTCGCCCGATGGCAATGCGGTGGCCTATATCGGCGGGATCATGAGCGATTTCGGCTCGGTTGGCGGCGATGTCTGGCTGGTTCCGGCGGGCGGCGGCACCCCGCGCAATCTGACCCCGGGGTTTGCCGGATCGTTCACTTCGCTGGCGTGGCGCGGCAATACGCTGGTCGGCACCGCGCTGATCGGCGATCGCATGACGATCGTCGCGCTCGATCCGGCCAAAGGGACCACCCGCACGCTGTGGTCGGCACCGGTCAGCCTGCGGGCGGGCGACGGCAATCTGGCGATGGACGCGCGCGGCACCCGCGCCGCAGCGGTGATCGAGGATTATACCCATGCCGCCGACATTACCGCCGGGCCGATCGCCACGCTGGGCATCGACCACGGCCTGACCCACGCCAATGCCGCGCTGCGCCCGGCCGGGCAGGCGCGCAGCGTCAGCTGGACCAGCGAGGGCCGCACCGTGCAGGGATGGCTGCTGTCACCGGCGGTGATCGAGCCTGGCCGCAGCTATCCGATGGTGGTCGATGTCCACGGCGGGCCGAGCGCGGCGCATATGCCAACGTTCTTTACCGGCGATTTTCGCGGTGGTCTGGCGCGGCGGCTGCTCGACAAGGGCTATTTCGTGTTCCTGCCCAATCCGCGCGGCAGCTATGGCCAGGGTGAAGCGTTTACCCGCGCCAATGTGCGCGATTTCGGCGGCGGCGACTTGCGCGATATCCTTGCCGGGATCGATGCGGTCGAAAAGATCGCCCCGGTCGATGATCACCGGCTCGGGCTGTTCGGCCATTCCTATGGCGGGTTCATGGCGATGTGGACCGAGACCCACAGCCAGCGGTTCAAGGCTATCGTCGCCGGCGCGGGGATCGCCAACTGGATCAGCTATTACGGCGAAAACGGCATCGACCGCTGGATGATCCCGTTCTTTGGCGCATCGGCCTATGACGATCCGGCGATCTATCGCCAGTTGTCGCCGCTCGAAACGATCAAGGCCGCGCGCACGCCGATGTTCATCTATGTCGGCGAACGCGATGTCGAATGCCCCACCCCGCAATCGGTCGAATTCTGGCACGCGCTCAAGGAAGTCGGGGTGCCCACCCGCCTGCTGGTGCTCGAAGGCGAAGGCCACGGCATCCGCCGCCCCGACCATGTCCGCGCGGTCACCGATGGCGAAATCGCCTGGTTTGACCGCTATCTGGCGGCGCGCTGATCAGTTCACGCGGCGGTCGAGCGCGGCCCAATAGGGTTCGCGCAAAGTCCGCCGCATGATCTTGCCGGTGGGGTTGCGCGGCAGCGCGGCGATCACGTCGATCGATTTGGGCACCTTGAACCCGGCGATGCGCGCACGCGCCCAGGCGATCACGCTGTCGGGATCGATGCTGTGGCCGGGCTTGGGCACCACACAGGCCTTGACCGCTTCGCCCCAGCGCGCATCGGGCACGCCGATCACCGCCACTTCGGCAATGTCGGGGTGGCCATAGATCGCGCTTTCGACTTCGGCCGGATAGACGTTTTCTCCGCCGGTGATGATCATGTCCTTGATACGGTCCTGTATAAAGATGTAGCCATCCTCGTCCATATAGGCGGCATCGCCGGTGCGCAGCCAGCCCTGGCCATCAACCGTGCGCGCGGTGGCATCGGGCAGGTTCCAGTAATGCAGCATGGTGTTTGAACTGCGCGCGGCGATTTCGCCCACCGTGCCGCGCGGCACTTCGGCGCCGGCGGCATCGACGATGCGGATGTCCACCCCCGGCACCGCCTTGCCCGCCGAGCGCATCCGCGCAGTGCCCGCCATGTCGTGATCATCGGGCGGCAGCACGCAGATCGTGCCGGTGGTTTCGGTCATGCCATAGCATTGCATGAACCGCGCGTTGGGAATGGTGGTGACCGCCTCGCGCAAGAGATCGAGCGGGATCGGCGCGGCGCCATAGAGCACATACGTCAGCCGCGAAAAATCGGTCTGCGCGGCGCGCGGGTGCTGGATCAGCATCTGCAACGCGGCGGGCACGATGAAAAAGCGGGTGATCCCCTGCGCCACCCCGTCGAGCGCGCCTTCGGCGGAAAATTCGGCCTGGATGATCGCGCGCACACCGCCGCTGAATGCCATCACCCCCAGCCCGGTGCCGCCGATATGCGCGCAGGGCATGCACACCAGGATCGCCTCATCCGCCGCCCATTCGGCCCAGGGCAGCCCGGCTTCGAGCGCCGGTTTGCGCAAGCCGAAGAAATTGCGCTGGCACAGCACCGCGCCCTTGGGATGGCCGGTGGTGCCCGAGGTATACAATTGCAGTGCGGCATCCTCGGGCCCGGCGGGGGTGATCTCGATCACCGGGGCGGCGGCAATCGCGGCGCGCGCGGTACTTTCGTCGAGCACATGCTCCACCGCCGGTGCGGCCGCGCGCAAGCCTTCGACCACATCGGCAAAGCCGTCGCCGGCAAACACCACGCGCGCGCCGGTGTCATTGAGGATATAGGCCATTTCCGCCGGAGCCAGCCGCCAGCCGATCGGCGCCATGACCACGCCGATCCGCGCCGCGGCATAGAAAATCTGGAAATAGATATCGGCGTTCTTGCCGATCCAGGCGATGCGATCCCCCTTGGCCACGCCCAATGCAGCGAGCAGCGCGGCGATCTGGCGCGAGCGCCGTTCCATTTCGGCAAAGGTGGTCTGCCGATCGCCCTCCTGATGCGCGATCGCATCGCCGCGCTGCTGCGCCCAGTGGCGAAAGAACTGATCGAACGTCAGAAAATCGGCAGTTTCGCGCACGTGTGCTCTCCCCGCGCTGCAGCCCACTCGTTAATCGAATGATTAAATCGAACGGGCTGCAGCGCAAGGGATATTATTGCGCCTGCCACACCAGCCGAGGTTTGCGCGCGGCGAGCGTTTCATCAACCCGGCGGCGCGGGGCATGGTGCGGCGCGCTGTGCAAGGCCGGGTCGCCCGCCCGCGCCCGCGCGGCCAGATCGCGCATCGCGGTGATGAACTGGTCGAGCGCGGCGCGGCTTTCGGTTTCGGTCGGTTCGACCAGCATCGCGCCGTGGACCACCAGCGGGAAATAGACCGTCATCGGGTGATAGCCTTCGTCGATCAGCCCTTTGGCGAGGTCGAGCGTCGAAAACCCTTCGGCAAACCCGGCATCGCTGAACAGCGCCTCGTGCATGCACGGCCCCGATACGGCAAACGGCGCATCGAGCACGTCTTTCAACCGCGCCAGCAGGTAATTGGCATTGAGCACCGCATCGTTCGCCACTTGCGCCAGCCCGTCGGCGCCATGCGTCAGGATGAACGCCAGCGCGCGGGTGAACATGCCCATCTGGCCATGAAACGCGCACATCCGGCCAAACGCGGTGCTCTCGCCATCGGCGGTTTCGACCAGCCGCAGCCCGTGATCGTCGCGCACGACAAACGGCAGCGGGGCATAAGGCGCCAGCGCCGGCGACAGCACCACTGGCCCCGACCCCGGACCACCGCCGCCGTGCGGGGTGCTGAACGTCTTGTGCAGATTGATATGCATCGCATCGACGCCGAGATCCCCAGGGCGCACCCGCCCGACGATCGCGTTGAAATTGGCGCCGTCGCAATAGACATAGCCGCCGGCGGCATGGACCGCATCGGCAATCGTCCTGAGATCGCGTTCAAACAGCCCGCACGTGTTGGGATTGGTGATCATCACCCCCGCCACATCGGGCCCCAGTTGCGCCAGCAGCGCGGCCAGATCGACCCGCCCATCAGGGCCGGCGGGGATCGGCGCGACCTCGAACCCGGCAAATGCGGCGGTGGCGGGATTGGTGCCATGCGCGCTGTCGGGCACCAGGATCTTGCGCCGGGTACCGGCCTCGCCGCGCGCTTCGAGCGCGGCGTGGATCGCCATCAGCCCGCACAGTTCGCCATGCGCGCCGGCCTTGGGGCTCATCGCCACTGCGGCCATCCCGGTCAATTGCACCAGCCAGTCGGCCAGTTGCGCGATCACCCCCAGCGCGCCCTGCACCGTGCCGACCGGCTGCAACGGGTGAACCTGGGCAAACCCGGGCATCCGCGCGACTTTTTCATTGAGCCGGGGATTGTGCTTCATCGTGCACGACCCGAGCGGAAACAGCCCGAGATCAATCGCATAGTTCTGCCGCGACAGCCGGGTATAATGCCGCACGCATTCGGGTTCCGACAATCCGGGCAGATCGACCGGCGCGGCGCGGCGCGGCAGCGTCGGCAGCGCGACCAGCGGCGCTTCGTCGAAATCGACCCCGCAGCGGTCCACCGAGCCGAGTTCAAAGATCAACGGTTCTTCCAGCGCCAGCGCGCGGTTGCCGGTCACGGTCTCGCCGGCGCCGTGCCAGCGGGTCGGGCTGATGTCGTTCATGCCAGGATCTCCTGCAAGGCGCCGGCCAGCGCGGCGATATCATCGGCTTCGGTGCATTCGCTCGCGGCGATCAGCAGCACGTCGGCCAGATCGGCGCGATCGGGGCACAGCCGCGACAGCGGCACCCCGCCCAGAATGCCGTGTGCGGCGAGCGCATCGACCACCGGGGCCGCCGCCACCGGCAGGCGCACGGCAAATTCGTTGAACCAGGTGTGGTTGATCACGCAAACGCCGTTGATCGCTGCCAGCGCCTGCGCGGTGCGCACCGCGCGGTCGTGGCTGACTTGCGCCATGGTCTGCAGCCCCAATCCGCCGAGCAAGCTCAGGTGAATGCTGAAAGCCAGCGCGCACAGCCCGGAATTGGTGCAGATATTCGATGTCGCCTTGTCGCGCCGGATATGCTGTTCGCGCGTCGCCAGCGTAAGCACGAAACTGCGCCGGCCATCGGCATCGAGCGTTTCGCCGCACAGCCGGCCGGGCATCTGGCGCACGAATTTCGCCGAACAGGCGAACAGCCCGAGATAGGGCCCGCCGAATTGCAGCCCGACCCCCAGCGCCTGCCCTTCGCCAACGACGATATCCGCGCCGAGCGCGCCCGGGCTTTCGATCAGGCCCAGCGCGACCGGTTCGGTCACCACCGCCACCAGCAGCGCGCCGTGTGAATGCGCGGCGGCGGCGATCGCGGCCAGATCGGGAATGCGGCCGAGCACATCAGGATATTGCACCACCACGCAGGCGGTGGTGTCGTCGATCGCGGCGATCACGGCGGCATCGTCGCTGTCGGCCTGCGCCCGGGTGGGCAGCACGCACACGTCATCGCCGGCAAAATGCGCCATGGTCCGCGCGGTTGCGGTATAGTGCGGATGCAGCCCGCCCGACAGCACCGCGCGGTGGCGGCGGGTGACCCGGGTGGCCATCGCCACCGCTTCCCAGCACGCGGTCGAGCCGTCGTAGAGCGAGGCATTGGCGACATCGCCCCCGAACAGCCGCGCCACCTGGGTCTGGAATTCGAACAGCACCTGCAAGGTGCCCTGGGCGATTTCGGGCTGATAGGGGGTATAGGCGGTGAGGAATTCGCCGCGCTGGATCAGGTGATCGACAGAGGCCGGGATATGGTGGCGATAGGCCCCTGCCCCGCAGAAAAACGGCGCCTGATCAGCGGTCAGCGCCTGCGCCGCCAGCGCGGCCATATGGCGTTCGACCGCGCGTTCGCTGGCATGCAGCGGCAGCCCGGCGATCGGCGCGCGTTGCAGCGCGGCGGCCGGCACATCGGCAAACAGATCGTCGATCGAACCGGCGCCGATCGTGGCGAGCATCGCGGAGCGGTCCTGAGCCGTCAAAGGCAGCAACCGCATCACAGCCCCGCCACCAGCGCGTCATAAGCCGCCTGGTCGAGCAGACCGGCGGTATCGGCAGCATCGGCCAGCGTCATGTCCCACAGCCAGCCGTCGCTTTCGGGCGCCGAATTGACCAGATCGGGGGCATCGGCCAGCCCGTCGTTGACTGCGGTTACCGTGCCGGCAGCGGGTGCATAGACATCGCTGGCGGCCTTGACCGAATCGATCACCGCCGCGCTGTCGCCTTTGGTCAGCGTGGCGCCGACCGCGGGCAATTCGACAAACGTGATATCGCCCAATTGCCCCTGGGCAAATGTGGTGATGCCGACCCGCGCATGGCTGCCGTCAATTTCGATCCATTCGTGATCGGGGGTGTAGAAACGCGGCATCACTGTGCTCCTTTGCGGTGATAACGATGGGGGATGAACGGCAGCGCGGTGCGCGTTGCGGCGATCCGGCGCCCGCGCACATCGATGGTCAGCGTGTCGGGCGCGTCGGCCGCGACCATGGCCATCGCGATCGGGCGATCGAGGCTGGGCGCAAACCCGCCCGAAGTGACTTGCCCGACCGCGCGATCCCCGGCGAACACCACGGCCCCTTCGCGCGCGGCGAGCCGCCCGTCGAGCAGCAGGCCGACGCGCCGCCGCGCTGGGCCATCGGCCAGCGCAGCGATGATCGGACCATGGCCGGGAAAGCCGCCCTCGGCGCGGCGGCGGCGGGCGATGGCAAAGCGCAGATCAGCCGCCACGGGATCAATATCGGGGGTCAGATCGTGGCCATAGAGCGGCAGCCCCGCCTCAAGCCGCAGCGAATCGCGCGCGCCCAGCCCGACCGGCCGCACCGCCGGATGCACGCAGAGCGCATCGGCCAGCGCGGCGATCGCCGCCAACGGCACGGCGATTTCAAAGCCGTCTTCGCCAGTATAGCCCGAGCGGCTGACATGCAGATCGTGCCCGCGCCAGCGATAGGGCCCGGCGGCCATGAACCACAAGGCTTCGACCGGCACGATCCCCGGTGCGGCCGGCTCCAGCCCGAGCGCGGCCAAGGCTTCGACCGCGCGCGGACCTTGCAAGGCGAGCAGGCCATGATCGGTGCGATGCGTCAGCGTGACCCCGGCGGGCAGGCGCGCGGCGATATGCGCCAGATCGGCGGCGCACGTCGCGCCATTGACCACCACGAAAAACATCCCCGGCCAGCGGGTCACGATCAGATCATCGAGAATGCCGCCATTGTCGGCCAGCAGCAGCGAATAGCGCTGTCCGCCGAGCGGCAGCGTGGCCAGATCGATCGGCATCAGCGCCTCGATCGCCGCCGCCGCCAGCGCCATGTCGCCGCCGATCAGCAATTGCCCCATGTGCGACACGTCGAACAGCCCGGCCGCTTCGCGCGTCCAGCGATGTTCGGCGATGATCCCGTCGTATTGCAGCGGCATTGCGTGGCCGGCAAACGGGACCATCCGCGCACCTTTGGCACGGTGCCAGGAATCGAGCGCAAGCGCTTTGGATGTTTGGGAAATTTCGTCAGTAATGCTCACAATCGGCAGCTCCGCGCAGCAAGGGCGTCAAACGGAGCCCCCTCTGTCGCGGAACCTGAGAGTTTGCCTGGGCGGCGCAACACGCCACGCAAGTTACCCCTTCGGCGGCGCCCGCCGGCGAACGCCGGGCACACTTTCCAGAGCATCACTGTAGATCGACACGGTCCTTTGTGCCTGAGAGTTTCCGGGGCGGTTGCTCCTTCGGCGTCCTGTGAAGCGCTACCGGTACCGGGTGGTACCGCCGGCGATTCGCAGAAGCTCTCCCGCGTCGATCAGCGACGCTGATGCTTTTGGCGCATTTTGCTTATGGCCGTCAACCCGGCCCGGGCGTCTTTTTCACTGATGTGCGATGTGAAAATTGATTGCATGAAAACAATCAGATAGCACGCCGGACAAACAGGATGTCTCAAGACCCGTGGCGGGACAACCTGTGGATATCGGGTGTATAATGCACAAACCGCCCGCGTTCCGGCGCGCCCGCCAGCGCCCAGATCGCCTCTGCCACCGCGCGCGCCGGCACCGAGCGGAACGCCGCCCAGCGCCCGCGCAACAGCGGATCGATCAGCGGCGAAACGATCTGCCCCACCCGCTCGGCCGGCCGCGCTTCCCCGCCGCGCGCCCCGCGCAACAGCCCTGGGCGCAGGATATCGAGCCGGGCAAACCCCAGCGCCTGTACAGCCGCTTCGGTCTCGCCCTTGACCCCCAGATAGAAATTGCGCGACGCCGCCTCGGCGCCGACCGACGATACCAGCAGCACCTGCCGCGTACCCGCCGCGCGCGCCGCCGTGGCCACCGTCAGTACCAGATCATGATCGACCGCGCGAAACGCCGCACGATCACCGCCAACCGCGCGGATCGTCGTGCCCAGCGCGATCGCCACCACCGCCGGACGCGCCCGCGCGATCGCCGCCGGCCAATCGGCGGGGTCGGCCACCACCAGATCGAGCCGCGCGCCATGGGGCAGCGCCGCCTCGCGCCGCGCCAGCGCGGCCAGCGGTCGATCGCTGCGCCCGACCGTGCCGGCGATCACCGCCGTGCCGACCAGCCCGGTCGCCCCGACGAGCAACAGCGGCGCATGATCAGACATTGCGCAACCCCGCCGGGGTGATCCCGGTCAGCCGCGCATATTGGTCGATCGCAAAACGGTCGGTCATCCCCGCGACATAGTCGGCAATCACCCGCGCGCGCCCGGGGTTTTCATCGGGCAGCCGTTCCTGCCACGCCGCCGGCAACAGGCGCGGATCATCGCCATAGGCGGCATAGAGCGTTGCAACGACCTCGCGCGCCACCGCAGCGGCGGCAAGCTGTTCGGGATGGAGATAGAGCCGCTGATACATGAACCGTTTCAGCGCGCGTTCTTCCTCGCGCATCGCGGCGGAAAACCCGCACAGCGTCATGCCGCCCGCGCGCACGTCGGCCACGCTGTCCACCCCGCTGGCGGCAATCCGCGCGCGGGTTTCGGTCAGCACATCGTTGACCATCCGCCCGATCTGCCCGCGCACCAGTTCGCGCAGGCAGCGGTCGCGCTGCCCGCCGGCAAAGCGCTGTTCGACCGCGCGCCATTGCCGCGCCAGCGACGGCAGCTCGACCAAGTCCTCGAGCGTCAGGAACCCGGCGCGCAACCCGTCGTCGATATCGTGGTTGTCATAGGCGATATCATCGGAAATCGCCGCCACTTGCGCCTCGAGCGAGGGGTAGCTGGCCAGATCGAGCGGCCAGGCCGCATCGAGTTCGGCCAAGGCCCAGGGCGGGCGCAGCACCGGGCCGTTGTGCTTGGCCAGGCCCTCGAGCATGTCCCAGGTCAGATTGAGCCCGTTGTGTTCGACATAGGGGCTTTCGAGCCGCATCAGCACGCGCAAGGTATTGGCGTTGTGGTCAAACCCGCCATGGTCGGTTAGCGCCGCCTGCAAGGCGTCTTCGCCGGCATGGCCAAACGGCGGGTGGCCGATATCGTGCGCCAGGCACAGCGCCTCGGTCAGATCTTCATCGAGCCCGAGCGCGCGCGCGATCACCCGGCCGATCTGCGCGACTTCGAGACTGTGGGTCAGCCGGACGCGGTAATGATCGCCATCGGGGGCGACAAACACCTGCGTCTTGTGGCGCAGCCGGCGAAACGCGATCGAATGGATGATCCGATCGCGATCGCGCTGGAATTCGCTGCGCGGCCCGCGCGCCGTCGCCCGCGCCACCGGAAATTCCCGCCCGCGCGATTGCCCCGGATCACAGGCATAAGGGGCAAGCCCCCCGTTCGCTGTCAATGCGCCAGCGCCTTTACAATATCTTCGACCATCTTCTTGGCATCGGCCAGCAGCATCATCGTCTGGTCCATGTAGAACACGTCGTTGTCGACCCCGGCATAGCCGACCCCGCCCATCGAGCGCTTGACGAAAAAGATCGTCTTGGCCTTGTCGACATCGAACACCGGCATGCCATAGATCGGTGACGATTTGTCGGTCTTGGCCGCCGGATTGACCACGTCATTCGCGCCGATGATGAAGGCGACATCGGCCTGGGCAAATTCGCCCTGGATATCCTCGAGTTCGAACACTTCGTCATAGGGCACGTTGGCTTCGGCCAGCAGCACGTTCATGTGCCCGGGCATGCGGCCGGCGACCGGGTGGATGGCGTATTTCACGCTGACCCCTTGCGCCTTCAACTGGTCGCCCATTTCGCGCAGCACGTGCTGCGCCTGGCTGACCGCCATGCCATAGCCGGGGATGATGATAACGCTTTCGGCCTCTTTCATGATGTAGGCGGCATCTTCGGCCGATCCGCGCTTCCACGGCCGCTGTTCCTTGGCCGGCCCGCCCGCGGCCGCCCCGGCCTCGGCGCCGAACCCGCCGGCGATCACCGAGAGGAACCCGCGATTCATCGCCTTGCACATGATGTACGACAGGATCGCGCCCGATGATCCGACCAGCGCACCGGTAATGATCATCGCGGTGTTGTGCAGCGTAAAGCCCATCGCCGCCGCCGCCCAACCCGAATAGGAATTGAGCATCGACACCACCACCGGCATGTCTGCCCCGCCGATCGGAATGATCAGCAGGAAACCGATGACAAACGACAACGCGGTGATCGCGGCGATCACCCACAAGTCATCAACCTGGGTAAAGCACCCGACCAGCCCGAGAATCAGCAGCAAAGTGCCCAGATTGAGCACATGGCGCCCGGGCAGCAGGATCGGCGAGCCCGACATTTTGCCGGCCAGCTTCAAAAAGGCGATGATCGACCCCGAGAAAGTGATCGCCCCGATGGCAATGCCCAGCCCCATTTCGATCCGGCTGTGCGAAGCGATATGCGCCCCTTCGAGAATGCCGAACGCGCCGGGATTGAGGTACGCCGCCCAGCCCACCAGCACCGCCGCCAGCCCGACCAGCGAGTGAAACGCGGCAACCAGTTGCGGCATGTCGGTCATCTTGATCCGCCGTGCCGTGACGAACCCGACCCCGCCGCCGATCGCCACCGCGCCGCCGATTTCAGCGAGCGAGCCAATTCCGTGCGTAACCAGCGTGGTGACCATCGCGATGGTCATGCCGATCATGCCGTAACGGTTGCCCGCGCGTGACGTAGCGGGGCTCGACAATCCGCGCAGCGCGAGGATGAACAGCACCCCGGCAATCAGATAGGCCAGCGCGACCCAGGCCGAAGAAGTGGCTTCCATCACTTCTTCTCCTTCTTCTTGTACATCGCCAGCATGCGCTCGGTCACCGCGAAGCCGCCAAAAATGTTGACACTGGCCAACACCACCGCGCCCAGCCCGAGCCATTTCGACACCGCCGACCCTTGCGCTGCCGCCGCGATCAGCGCGCCGACCACGATCACCGACGAAATCGCGTTGGTCACCGCCATCAACGGCGTGTGCAGCGCCGGGGTCACCGACCACACCACGTAATAGCCCACGAAACAGGCCATCACGAAAATCGACAGGATTGAAACGAAATCCATACCCTATTCCTCCCCGGCACGGGGAGGGGGACCGTCCGCAGGACGGTGGAGGGGTTCCGCCCCACACGCCACGATCGCCCCCGCCGTACCCACCGCATCCGCCAGCACGCGCGCTGCCGAAAGCCGTATCACCGTGTATCCGTTGTCGTTCAGAAACCGCGTCCTGATTGCGTCGCGCGCGGGTCGATTGCCCGCGTCATGCGCCATCCCGTCAATTTCGACTACCATCCGCGCAGTCAGGCAGCAAAAATCGACCACATAGGGCCCGATCGGGTGCTGGCGGCGGAATTTCAGCCCGTTCGGCCGCTGGCGAAATTCGCGCCACAGCAGCACTTCGGGCAGCGTCATCGATTTGCGCAAGGTTCTGGCGCGGGTAACCACCGGGCGCGTCTGGGGCACGGCCCCTCCACCACGCTGCGCGTGGTCCCCCTCCCCGGTACGGGGAGGATTCAAGCTTGCAGCCTTTCGTGGACCACTTTGCCGCCCTGCGTCAGCCGCACGGCATTGCCGATTTCGTCGTCGAGCACCGGGCGGCCCTGGTCCTTGTCCCAGAAGGCGTTGAGAAAATTGAACAAGTTGCGCGAAAACAGCGCCGAGGCATCGGCGGGCAGCAGCGCGGGGGTATTGGCATAGCCAACGATCCTGACCCCGTGCTTTTCAACCACCTGATCGGGCAGCGAGCCTTCGACATTGCCGCCTTGCGCCACCGCAAGGTCATAGATCACGCTGCCCGGCTTCATGCTGGCGATCTGCGCATCGCTGATCAGGCGCGGTGCGGCGCGGCCGGGGATCAGCGCGGTGGTGATCACGATGTCCTGCTTGGCGATATGGCTCGATACCAGTTCGGCCTGCGCCGCCTGATATTCGGGGCTCATTTCGGTGGCATAGCCGCCGGCGCCCTCGCCCTCGATGCCTTTGACGTTTTCGACAAAGATCGGCTTGGCGCCCAGCGAGAGGATCTGTTCGCGGGTGGCCGAACGCACGTCGGTGGCCGACACTTGCGCACCCAGCCGGCGCGCGGTGGCAATCGCCTGCAACCCGGCAACGCCGACGCCCATCACGAAAGCCTTGGCCGCGCTGACCGTTCCGGCGGCGGTCATCATCATCGGAAAGGCGCGGCCATAAAGGTTGGCCGCAACCAGCACCGCCTTGTACCCGGCCAGATTGGCCTGGCTCGACAAGATGTCCATCGATTGCGCGCGGGTGATGCGCGGCATGAATTCCATTGCCAGCGCTTCGTAGCCGGCGGCGGCATAGGCCTCTACCCGGTCGCGCCGGCCGAACGGATCAAGCCCGGCGACGATCCATGCGCCGGGGTTGGCGCCGGCCAGCCGGTCGATTTCCGGCCCCTGCACGCCAAACACGATATCCGCGCCGGCCGCCGCATCGCTGGCAGCCAGCGTCGCTCCGGCGGCGGCATAGTCGGCATCGGCGATCGACGCCGCCGCGCCCGCGCCCGCCTCAACGGTGACTGCCGCGCCCAGCGCGATCAGTTTCTTCACCGTTTCCGGCGTGGCCGAAACCCGGGTTTCACCGGGTGCGCGTTCGCCCAGGACGGCGATGCGGATCGCTTGCGCCACGTTGCGCGATCAGTGGATCAGATAGACGACGAACGCGACGATCACCGCGATCACCGGCACCGAGACCTTGATCAGGCCGACAAAGCCTTCGTACGTTGCGCGGGCGGTCTTGATATCGTGTGCCGAAGCCATGTTCAGTATCCCTGCTTTGCACCCGGTCGGGCGCAAGATGGTCAAAATGGGCGGGGGCCAGGGCGCCGTGACCGGCGCATCCCCCGTGTGACCATCTATCGCTGTGTCGCCGCTATCTCAAGCACCAAGCGCGCCTGTCGGCTTTAATCCGGTTTTTACCCAATCGCTCTAAACCCTGTTGATCATGGCAGCGGACACACCGCCGCCACAGGGCCCTTGCAACCGACCGGATGGCGCATGTCTGACTGCGAAGATCGCGTGCTGATGCTGATCGATGACGAACCGGCGCAAATCCGGCTGGTCACCGCGCTCGCCGCGCGCGAAGGCTGGCGCACGATCGTTGCCCGCGACAGCGAAACCGCGATTGCCACGCTCGGCACGCGCCAGGGCATGCGGCTGAGCGCGATCATCCTCGATCAATGGGTGCCCGGCAACGAGGCCTGCGATCTGATCGGCGAATTGAAGGCGCGCCGCCCGGCGCTGCCGATCCTGATGCTGACCACCAGTTCGTCGCCGTTGCTCGCGGTCGAGGCGATGCGCGCCGGGGCGACCGATTATCTGATCAAGCCGGTCGCGCCCGACCGGCTGATCAATGCCCTGCGCGCGGCGACCGCACCCGAAGTGCAAAGTTCCGAACTGCACCCGCTGACCGAAAAGCTGGGCGCTTCGCTCGATTTTGATTCGATGATCGGCGCCGCCCCCTCGTTCCGCGCCGCGCTGGCGGTGGCGGCCAAGGCGGCGCGCACCCATGCCCACGTGCTGATCGAAGGCGAAAGCGGCACCGGCAAGGAAATGCTGGTGCGCGCGATGCACGCCGCCAGCCCGCGCGCCAAATTGCCGTTGCGCATCGTCAATGCCGGCGGGATTGCCGCCAACCAGATCGAATCGGTGCTGTTCGGGCACGAAAAGGGCGCCTTTGCCGGCGCTTTCGAACGCCATGTCGGCGCGCTGCAACATGCCGATGGCGGCACGCTGGTGATCGACGAAATCGACCGGCTGCCGCTGGCGGTGCAGGAGCGGCTGGCGCATTTCATCGAACATGGCGATGTGCAGCCGATCGGTGCGCGCCATTCGTTCCGGCTCGATGTGCGGCTGATCGTGTGCAGCAATGCCCCGCTCAAAGTGCTGACCGAGGCCGAACTGTTTGACGAGAACCTGCTGGCGCGGCTGGCGGTGACGCAAGTGCGGCTGCCGGCACTGCGCGAACGCGCCGGCGATATTGCCGCGCTGGCCCGGCATTTTCTGGCGCGGATCGGCGAACAGCCGGGGCTGCGGCCGCTGGGGATTACCGATGGCGCGCTGTCGCTGCTCGCCGCCTATGACTGGCCGGGCAATGTGCGCCAGTTGCAGGCGACGCTGTTTCGCGCCGCGGTGTTCTGCGATGGCGATGCGCTGACCGCGGGCGATTTTCCCAAGCTGGCCAACATGGTCGGCGAAACCGTGCGCGTGCCGCAGACGATCAGCGATGGTGCCGGGGTGATGCTGTTTGGCCCCGATGGCAATCTGCGCCCGCTCGAAGAGATCGAGGCCGATGTGATCCGGCTGGCGATCGGGCACTATCGCGGGCGGATGACCGAAGTCGCGCGGCGGCTGGGGATCGGCCGCTCGACGCTCTATCGCAAGCTGACCGAACTCGGCATCGACAACGCGGCCTGAGCGATCACGCTTTCCGCCCGGGCTGCGGTGCAATCCAGCGCCGCCAGGCGATCCAGGCCACCACCAGCACCATGGTCAATCGACCAACTGGCTGAAATCGGTCAGCGCGGCATCGCGCAAGCCCCGCCACACCTGCAAGGCCTGCACGGTTTCGGGCACATCGTGCACCCGCACCACTTGCGCACCCGCTTCAAACGCCTGCACCGCCAGCATCAGCGACCCGGCCATGCGCCGATGCGCCGGCACTTCGCCGGCCAGCGCGCCGATCAGCCGTTTGCGGCTGGCGCCAAACAGGATCGGCTGCCCGAGCGCGTGAAACAGCGGCAAGGCATTGATCAGCGCCAGATTCTGCGCCAGCGTCTTGCCAAAGCCGATACCCGGATCGAGCAGAATCCGCTCGCGCGCGATCCCCGCCGCCAGCGCCGCATCGCGGCGTTCGCGCAAGGCATCGAACACATCGAGCACGACATCGCGATAGGCGCCATCGGCGTGGAGATCCTTGGCATCGCCCGGCGCATGCATCAGCACCACCGGCACCCCGGCGGCGGCTACCAGCTCTGCCGTGCGCGGATCATGGCGCATCGCCGAGACGTCGTTGACGATATGCGCGCCGGCTTCAAGCGCCGCGCCGATCACGCTGGCGCGCCGGCTGTCGATCGATACCGCCGCCCCCGCCGCCGCCAGCGCGGTGATCACCGGCACCACGCGGTTCTGTTCATCGCCTTCCCACACCGCCGGCGCGCCGGGACGGGTGGATTCGCCGCCGACATCGATCAGCGCCGCGCCCGCTTCGAGCATGGCATGCGCGTGTTCGAGCGCGGCATCGGGCTTGTCGAGAAATTTGCCGCCATCGGAAAAGCTGTCGGGGGTGACGTTCAGAATGCCCATCACCAGCGGCTGATCGAGCCGCAAGGTGCGCGCGCCGCATTGCAGCGGGGCATGGCTGCGCGCCAGATCGGTCCATTGCGCCTGCGCCTCTTGCGCCAATCCATCGGGCAGCGCGGCGATCGCCGGCGCGACATCATCCACCCCCAGCGTGGTGCGCGCCACCACCTCGCCCTCGCGGCGGCGGATCAGCGCAAAGCGGCTGGCCCAGACCAGCCCGCCACCCAGCCGGCGCGCCGCGCCGTGCTCGCTTTGCGGGCTTTGCGCCAGCGCGATCGGGCGCAGATAGACGCGCTCTGTCATCGTCGTGGCCGATCAGTCTTCGGTCGCGAGCAAGTACAACTGGCGCAGCGCGTCGATCGGTTTCACCGCGCCTTCGTGGCAGACATGCCAATAGGTCCAGCCGTTGCACGACGGGGCCCCCTGCACCGCCGCGCCGATGCCGTGGATCGAACCGGTGGTGCCGGCAGCCTCGATCGAGCCATCGGCGCGCACCACCGCGCGATGGCGGCCCTTGCGATCGACCAGTTCGGCGCCGGGCCGGATCCACCCTGCCTCGACCAGCGCGCCGAACGCCACGCGCGGCTGGCTGCGCCGGCTCTGCATCGTTTTGAGCGCGGATTCATCGAGCGGCAGCGCCGCCTCGATGCGTTCTTCGGCGACCGCGATATAGCCTTCATCGCGTTCGCAGCCGATCCATTGCCGCCCCAGCCGCCGCGCCACCGCACCGGTGGTGCCGGTGCCGAAAAATGGATCGAGCACGACATCGCCCGGATGGGTGGTCGCCAAGAGCACGCGATAGAGCAGCGCTTCGGGCTTTTGCGTCGGGTGCGCCTTGGTGCCGTCCTTGCGGATGCGTTCGGCGCCCGAACAGATCGGCAGCACCCAGTCGCTGCGCATCTGCAATTCGTCGTTGAGCGTCTTCATCGCGCGATAGTTGAAGGTGTATTTCGATTTTTCGCTCTTCGACGCCCAGATCAGCGTTTCGTGGGCATTGGTAAACCGCGTGCCCTTGAAATTGGGCATCGGGTTGGATTTGCGCCAGATGATGTCATTCAGAATCCAGAACCCCATGTCCTGCAACAGCGCGCCGACGCGAAAGATATTGTGATAGCTGCCGATCACCCAGATCGAGCCATCGGGTTTGAGCAGCCGATGCGCCTCGGCCAACCATTCGCGGGTAAATGCGTCGTAGCTGGCAAAGCTGGAAAATTTGTCCCAGTCCTGCGTCACCGCATCGACATGGCTGCCATCGGGGCGCGCCAGATCGCCACCCAGTTGCAGATTGTAGGGCGGGTCGGCAAAGATCATGTCGATGCTCGCCGCAGGCAGCGCGCGCATGCTGGCGATGCAATCGCCCCGCAGGATGCGATTGACCGGCAGGGTCGGCGCGGCAACGCGCGGGCGCACCCGGTCTTTGGTCAGCACGGCCATATTCATCCACACCTTTTTGTCATTTGAGGCATGGATTCTGAATCATCCGGGACTCGCCGTCAAGCCGCGACTCGCCGAAATCCGGCGAGTCGCGATGAATCCAAAGCGTGAACGAAACGAGTCCGCCGGGCATATCTTGAGCCTTGCCCCCTGCCCGACCACCAGATTTGGTGGCGCACCGGCGCGCAAATTTTTTCTGCGCGCACCCGCTCAGGCGAAATTGGGTGCGAAGACCTGCATGATGCGTTCGACCGGGATCGCTTCGTCATAGGCTTCGGCGTCGTCCGGCAGGCCGATCCAGCGCTGGCGGCGGCTCGCCCACATATGCAGCGCCGGGACAATCGCTTCGCTGTCATCGAGCGTGCCCGCGCGCACCAGCACGACACCGGGGCGGCCGCTGCTGTGGCTGCACAGCCGGGTCAGGCACTGCGCGCAATAGATCTGGGTGGTGGTCCCACCGCGCGAATTGGGCGCCGACCGCTCGATCGCCTCGCCGGTCATGCTCAGCCGCGCTGCGGGGATCATCGCCTGGAGGACAAACCCGCCGCCGGTCGCGGTCTGGCAATCGCGGCAGTGGCAGGCATAGATCACCGGGATTGCCGGATAATCGAGTACATAGCGGCACGCGCCGCAGCGGCATCCACCGGTTACCGGCATGGCTTGTCTCCCGACCGAGCAGGGCGAGGCTATCAGATCAGCAGCGCCTGCGCCACCGGGGCAAAGCTGCGGCGGTGCAGCGGGCACGGGCCATATTGGCGCAGCGCCGCGAGATGCTGCGCGGTGCCATAGCCGGCGTTGCGTTCCCAGCCATAGTGCGGCCATTGCTGCGCGGCGGCGTGCATGATCGCATCGCGGTGCTGTTTGGCGAGGATCGAGGCCGCCGAGATCGCCGGTTCGCTGGCATCGCCGCCGATGATCGCGCGTGCTGGCCAGATCCAGCCGGGTGCCCGTCCCGCAGGGGTGTGATTGCCGTCGATCAGCACGATGTCGGGCTGATCCTCGCCGAGCAGGTCGGCCACGGCCAGCGTCATCGCCAGCATCGTTGCGGCAAAGATATTGATGCGGTCGATCGTCGGCGCATCGACCACGCCGATCCCCCAGCGGCAGGTGGCGCGGATCTGCGGATCAAGCTGCGCCCGCCGCCGCGCGGTCAGTTTCTTGGAATCGGCCAGCCCTGCCGGCGCAGCGGGGCCGAGCGCCACCGCCGCCGCTACCACCGGCCCGGCCAGCGGGCCGCGCCCGGCTTCATCAACGCCGATGGTGAAAGGTAGACAGGCCATGGCGCTTGCTCCTATCGCGAGGCACCGGTTTCCTGCAAGGCGAGTGCGCAATGGCGTTTGATCCCACCCGTGTCGATTGCTGGATCTTTGATCTCGACAACACGCTCTACCCGTCGAGCATCGACATGTTCAGCCAGATCGACGTACTGATGGGGCGGTTCATTGCCGAACTGCTCGGCTGCGATCTGGTCGAAGCGCGGCGCATCCAGAAGCTCTATTTTCACGATCACGGCACCACGCTCGCCGGGTTGATGCATTATCACGCGATCGATCCGCACGAATTTCTCGATTATGTCCACGCGGTCGACATGTCGGTGCTGGCGCAGGCGCCGCGCTTGCGCGACCACTTGCTGGCGCTGCCGGGGCGGCGGCTGATCTTTACCAATGCCGATGCCGCCTATGCCCGCCGCGCGCTCGCAGCGCTTGATATCGCGGATTGTTTCGAGGGCATCTGGGATATCCACGCGATGGCCTATCGCCCCAAACCTGAAGCCAGCGCCTATGCCGGGTTTATCAAGGGGCTGGCGGTCGATCCGGCACGCGCGGTGTTTGTCGAGGATACCGCGCGCAACCTCACCCCGGCCAAGGCGCTGGGGATGCAGACGGTGTGGATCGACATGGCGACCGACTGGGGCGACCGCGCCAAGGACGACAGCGCGATCGACGTGATGATCACCGATCTGGCACAGTGGCTCGATCAGGTGCGCAGCCAGCTTGCAGCGCCGTCATCGCTGGGCTAGGCGCGCGAAATTGACTGCCAGCCCTGAAAGATGATCCCGATGACCGACCAGCTTGCCGCCGCGATCGAAGCCGCCTGGGACAACCGCGCCGAAGTGACCCCGGCGAGCAGCGATGTGCGCAGCGTGGTCGAGGCCGCGCTCGATCTGCTCGACAGCGGCCAGGCGCGCGTGGCGCACAAGGTCGATGGCGAATGGGTGGTCAACCAGTGGCTGAAAAAGGCGGTGCTGCTGTCGTTCCGGCTGAATGACAATGCCTTGGTCGATCACGCGGCGGGCGGCGCGCCGGCGTTTGACAAAGTGCCGGTCAAATTTTCCGGCTGGGGCGAAAGCCGCTTTCGCGAGGCCGGCTTTCGCGTCGTTCCCGGCGCGGTGGCGCGGCGCGGTGCGCATATCGCGCGCGGCGTGGTGCTGATGCCCAGCTTCGTCAACATCGGCGCCTATGTCGATGAAGGGACGATGGTCGATACCTGGGCCACGGTCGGATCGTGCGCGCAGATCGGCAAGAACGTGCACATTTCGGGCGGGGTCGGCATCGGCGGCGTGCTCGAACCCTTGCAGGCCGGCCCGGTGATTATCGAAGACAACGCCTTCATCGGCGCGCGGTCGGAAGTCGCCGAAGGGGTGATCGTCGGCGAAGGCGCGGTGCTGTCGATGGGGGTCTATCTGGGCGCCAGCACCAAGATCATCGACCGCGCGACCGGTGCGGTGCACATCGGCCGCGTGCCGCCCTATGCGGTGGTGGTGCCGGGATCGCTGCCGGGCAAGCCGCTGCCCGATGGCACGCCGGGGCCGTCGCTCTATTGCGCGGTGATCGTCAAGACGGTCGATGCGCAGACCCGCAGCAAGACCGGAATCAACGAGCTGCTGCGCGACTGAACGCGCCCGCCTGTTGCGGTGCAGCAGGAAAATTGCCACCGTCCGCGCCGAAAAACCTGCCCCGCGGGGCAATAGGTTGCAATTTGCATCTTAGTTTATCGTTTTTTCTCAATCTCATTGCAAAACATGCAACCGCGTCTGCGCCAAAAGCATTTGTAACTTCGCAAGTGCAGCATACTTTGACGGTCAAGCCAGAACGCATCGGGGGGACCCGACCTGGTGCACGGCAGGATGGTCCTGCCGGCTTGGTTCAGGAGTGTTTGCCATGTTCAAGACTTCGCTGCTTGCCGCTTCGCTGATCGCTGTTGCCACCCCCGCCATCGCGCTTGCCGCTGGCGATGATGCCGGCAAGTTCACTCACAAGGGCGTCGATTACAGCTACACCGCCACCGACCAGAACGGCGACAAAGTGATCCGCGGCACCGCCTATGCGGGCAAAGTGCCGTTCGAACTGCACATCCACAAGAAGACTGTGACCGGCACTTTCAACGACAAGCCGGTCGAATTCGATCTCGACGACGTGCAGAAGCTGGGCATCACCACCACCAAGTAAGCTGCCCGCGCCGCGCGCAATCCCATGCCACAGCCCCGGTGCGCAACCCGCACCGGGGCTGTGGTGATTCCGGCGCCGCCCACTGGACATTAATCGCACGATTAACGATAGTGCCGGGCGAAGGCCCGCGCCACGCCGGGCCAGCGGGAGAACCGGTGAATGGCCAGCAGCATGTCCGCGCTCGATCGCGCGATCAGCCCGTTCGATGTCAGCGCCAACGCGTTGTATGTCGAGGATACCTGGCGCGAACGGTTTGCCCGGTTGCGCGCCGAAATGCCGGTCAGTTTCTGCCCCGCCAGCCCGTATGGCGCCTATTGGTCGGTGGTCACGCACGATCCGGTGATCGAGGTCGAATTGAACCCGCAGGTGTTTTCCAGTTCGCACGAACTGGGCAATATCACCATTGCCGACACCCCGCCCGAAACCAGCCTGGCCAATTTCATCGCGATGGACCCGCCGCGCCACACCGAACAGCGCAAAGTGGTGGCCCCGGCCTTTGCCCCCAGCCAGATGCAGCGCCACGAAGCGCTGGTGCGGCAGCGCATGCGCGAATTGCTTGATCGCCTGCCGCGGGGCGAAACGCTGTGCTGGGTCAACGATGTGGCGATCCCGCTGACGATCGGCATGCTGTGCGTGATGTTCGATTTCCCGTTTGACGAACGCGCCGATCTGAAAACCTGGTCCGACTGGGCCAGCAATGTGCAACCCGATCGCGATCCTGCCTATCAGGCGGCGTTTCTGGCCGAAATGCAGCGGATGCTGGCGCGGTTCGACACGCTGATGGAACAGCGCCGCGCGCAGCCGCCCAGCGATGATCTGCTGTCGCGGATGGTCCACAGCCAGGCGATGGGCCACCTGTCGCCGTTTGAACGGATCAGCAATCTGGCGCTGCTGGTGGTCGCCGGCAACGACACCACGCGCAATTCGATGAGCGGCCTGGTCGAAGCACTGCACCGCTATCCCGATCAGCTTGACCGGCTGCGCGCCGAACCCGCGCTGATCGCCAATGCCGCGCAGGAAGCGATCCGCTGGCAAAGCCCGGTCACCCACATGCGCCGCACCGCCACCGCCGATTATGCACTGGGCGGACAAGTGATCCGCAAGGGCGAAAAGATTGTGCTGTGGTACATTTCCGCCAATCGCGACGAAGCCGTGTTCGCCAATGCCGAAGCATTCGATGTCGCGCGCGACAATGCCCGGCGGCACCTGGCATTCGGCCACGGCATCCACCGCTGCGTCGGCGCGCGGCTGGCCGAACTGCAACTGGCGGCGCTGATCGAACACCTGGTCGACGAGCGGCTGCGCGTGATCCCGCAAGCCGCCCCCACCCGCCAGGCCAGCGCGTTTCTGCACGGGTTTACCGCGATGCCGGTGCAGATTGTGCGGGGGTAACGGCGCCGGGGCCCGTCCGCTACGCGGCTACAGCATCAGATAAAACCACCAGGTATCTGATTTAAAACAAGTTGGTTCGTCCTGAGCTTGTCGAAGGACGCGCGCTGACGCCCGCCCCTCGCGCTGAAATAAATGCGCCCAGCCACACGGATGCGCGCATCCTTCGACAAGCTCAGGACGAACCAGTCTTGTTAATAATCAATGGTTTGCAGCCCGAAGCGCATTCGACATAGTTCAAGTCCGGTCGGAACAAAGCGCCCCCACCCGCACCCGCCTACTCCGCCGCCTGCAGCGCCCCCTGCCCGGCGCGCTGGCCGTCATAGACGAATTCCTCGCCATCGAGGTCGATCGCCGGGATTTCCAGGCGTTCGCGCCAGTAATCCTGGTTGTGCCGCCATTCGGGTTTGTCGCCGCGGCGCGGCATCGCATCGAGCCCGCGCACCAGATAGCCGGGGTTGAAATTGTCGGTTTCGATCCACGGCAGAATCGCCATGTCGGCATCGCAGGCGCGCAAGGCAACCTCGACCTTTTTGGCACCAATCTGATCCATGTGATTCAAAAGATGGCAGACAAAATCGCCCAACATATCCACGCGCAGTGTCCAGCTGGCGCGGAAATAGCCCATCACCCACACCAGATTGGGCACCCCGGTAAACATCATGCCGCGATAATTGATGGTGTCGTGCCAGGCCACCGGCCGGCCATCGACGCTGAACGGGATATCGCCCATCACCGACAGGCGGAACCCGGTGCAGGCCACCACGATGTCCGCCTCGAGCAGTTCGCCCGAACTGGTCAGCACACCGGTTTCGGCAAACCGGTCGATCGTATCGGTGACCACGCGCACCCGGCCGGCGGCGGCATGCTGGAACAAGTCGCCATCGGGGCAGAATGCAAGGCGCTGCTGCCACGGGCGGTATTTCGGGGTGAAGTGCGGTTCGAACGCGAAATCCTCGCCGGCATAGGCGCGCATCAGTGTTTTCAATTCCTCGACCACCACATCGGGTTCTTCGATGCAGCGGCGGGTCAGCACGTCCTGATCGTGCATGATCTGCGCGCGCACCACGCGGTGAATGGTCGGCTCGTCAATGCCGATCTGGCGCAGCCGGTCGGCCAGTTCGTTCTGATTGGGGTGGCAGAAGAAATAGGTGGGCGAGCGTTGCAGCATCGTTACGTTTGCCCCGGCATCGCACAGCGCGGGCACCACGGTGGCGGCGGTGGCGCCCGATCCGATCACCAGCACGCGCTTGCCCGCGACCTCGGTCGCCGGGTCCCACAGTTGCGCGTGGACAAACTGCCCGCGATAGTCGCCCAGCCCCGCCCAGTCGGGAATATAGGGCTTTTCATGGTCATAATAGCCCTGGCACATCCACAGAAAGCGGCAGGTGATCTGGCGATCGGCGGTTTCCTCGCGGTGGCGGGTGGTCACCGTCCACAGCGCGGTTTCGTTGGACCAGGCGCAGCCGACGATGCGCGTGCCGTAACGGATATGGCGGTCGATGCCGTTTTCGGCGATCACCTCGCCCATGTATTTGAGGATTTCCGCCGCGCTCGCAATCGGCGCGCCGACCCACGGTTTGAAGCGGTAGCCGAATGTGTAAAGGTCTGAATCCGAACGCACTCCGGGGTATTTGTGGGTGACCCAGGTGCCGCCAAAGGTATCCTTGGCCTCGATGATCGCATAGCTTTTGCCGGGGCACTGGTCAGCCAGGTGATAGGCCGAACCGATCCCCGAAATGCCCGCGCCGACGATGACCACGTCCACATGTTCGACTGTCATGGCTGCCTGTCCCATCCTCGTGATCCCGTTACGGCACGCTGGTGCGATCGATTCGTCGCGCGTTAGCCATGCCTGCCGTTCGGGTTTGCTTGTCTGCGCTCAGGAAACCTTGATACATCTCAAAATGCAACCGGAATCGCCGTTACGGGGCATGATCCGGCCGCCGTTACGTCACGATTTGCCCATTGCCGCGGCTGTCGACCGCTTTCCCGAAAGGGGTTGTTGCGCGCGGGCGCCGATGTGCCTAACCCGGCGCTTATGGGCGCTGCGCAGACTGACATCGCGATCCTCGGTGGCGGGCTGGCAGGCGGGCTGGTCGCGCTGGCGCTGGCGCATCACCGGCCCGAAGTGCGCGTTGCGCTGTTTGACCGGGGCCATGCGCTGGGCGGCAATCATGTCTGGTCGTTCTTTGCCAGCGACCTGCCCGATCATGGCGCGGCGCTGATTGCCCCGCTGATCGCCGCGCAGTGGCAGGGCTATGACGTGCGCTTTCCGCGCTATAGCCGCACGCTCGATACCGCTTATTGCACCACCACGTCAGACCGGCTCGATGCCGCCTTGCGCGCGCAATTGCCGGCAGCCGCGATCCGCACCGGGGTGGAAGTAACCGGCTGCACACCGACCACGGTGCACCTTGCCGGGGGTGAAGTGATCACTGCCGGCGCGGTGATCGATGCGCGCGGCATTTCCGATTATCCATCGATGACCGGTGGCTGGCAGAAATTCCTTGGCCAGCGGTTGAAACTGACCGCGCCGCACGGGCTGACCAGGCCGATCGTGATGGACGCGACCGTGCCGCAGATCGACGGCTATCGCTTTGTCTATTGCCTGCCCTTTGCCGAAGACGAGATCTTTGTCGAAGATACCTATTACGCCGACGGCCCCGCGCTCGATCGCGACGCACTGGCCGCGCGGGTGGCCGATTACGCCGCCGCGCAAGGGTGGCAGGTGGCGCAGATCCTCGCTGAAGAACAGGGCGTGCTGCCGGTGGTGGCCGGGGGCGATTATGACCGGTTGCGCGCGGTGGCCGGGCACGACGCCGCGCTGGCGGGCACCCGCGCCGGGCTGTTTCATCCGCTGACCAGCTATTCGCTGCCCGATGGCCTGCGCTTTGCGCTGGCGCTGGCGGCCGAACGCGAGCTGTCGGCGCCCGCGCTGACCCGCTTTGCCGATCATTATGCGCGGCGCCACTGGCGCGCGGCGTGGTATTACCGCAAATTGACCGCGCTGCTGTTTGCCGCCGCCGCGCCGGACCAGCGCTATCGCGTGATGCAGCGGTTTTACGGGCTGAAACCGCGGCTGATCGAACGGTTTTATGCCGGCCAATCGACCGCGATCGACCGCATGCGCATTCTGGCCGGGGTACCCCCGCTGCCGGTGGGCGCGGCGATCGGGGTGCTGACCGGGCTGGGCGCGCGACCACGGCCGCTGGGGCGGTAGACAGAGTTTTTATGGACAGGAACACCACAGCGATGAAGCGGGCTTGCGTAATCGGATCGGGCTTTGGCGGCATGGCGCTGGCCATTCGCCTGCAATCGGCGGGCATCGCCACCACGGTGATCGAGGCGCGCGACAAGCCGGGCGGGCGCGCCTATTACTGGGAACGCGACGGGTTCACCTTTGACGCCGGGCCAACCGTGGTGACCGATCCGCCCTGCCTCGAAGAGCTGTGGGCGCTGACCGGGCACAGCATGGCCGAAGATGTCGAACTGATGCCGGTGATGCCGTTTTACCGGCTCAATTGGCCCGACGGCACCAATTTCGATTATTCGAACGACGAAGCCAGCCTGCGCGCCGAAATCGCCCGGATCAACCCGCGCGATGTAGCGGGCTACGAAGAGTTTCTCGACTATTCGGCGGCGGTGTTCCACGAAGGCTATGTCAAGCTCGGCTCGGTGCCGTTTCTCGATTTCGCCAGCATGATCAAGGCGGCGCCGGCGCTGATGAAGCATCAGGCGTGGCGGTCGGTCTATTCGATGGTGTCGAAATTCGTCGAAAGCGAAAAGCTGCGCGAAGCGTTCAGTTTTCACACCCTGCTGGTCGGCGGCAACCCGATGAAGACCAGCGCGATCTATGCGCTGATCCACAAGCTGGAAAAGGACGGCGGGGTGTGGTGGGCCAAAGGCGGCACCAACCGGCTGATCGCCGGGATGATCCGCCATTTCGAACGCATCGGCGGCGAAATGCGCGTGGGCGATGCGGTGACGCGGATCGAAACGCTGGGCAACCGGGTAACCGGGGTGACCACCGCCAGCGGCTGGCACGCCAATTTTGACGCGGTCGCCTCGAACGCCGATCTGGTGCATTCGTACCGCGATCTGCTGGGCGACAATGCCTATGCCCGCCGCCATGCCAAATCGCTGATGCGCAAGCGGTTTTCGCCCAGCCTGTTTGTCGTCCACTTTGGCGTCAAGGGCACCTGGCCGGGGATCGCGCATCACATGATCCTGTTCGGGCCGCGCTACAAAGGGCTGCTCGACGATATCTATACCTATGGCGTGTTGCCCGAAGATTTCTCGATCTATCTGCATCATCCCACTGTCACCGACCCGGGGATGGCGCCCGAAGGGATGAGCACGTTCTATGCGCTGGTACCGGTGGCCAATACCGGCAAGCTGCCGCTCGATTGGTCCGAAGTCGGCCCGATCCTCGAAAAGCGCGTGCTCGATGAAGTGGGGCGGCGGCTGATCCCCGATATCCACAGCCGTATCGTAACGAAATTCCACTACACCCCGGCCGATTTCACGCACGACCTGTCGGCGCATCTGGGCAGCGCGTTCAGCCTTGAGCCGCTGTTGACGCAAAGCGCATTTTTCCGCGCGCACAACCGTGACGACGCCATTCCCAATCTCTATCTGGTCGGGGCCGGCACGCATCCGGGTGCCGGGATTCCGGGCGTGGTCGGCAGTGCCAAGGCGACCGCGCGACTGATGGTGGAGGATCTGGCTTGAAGCGGATTGCGGTCTATTGCGGATCGGCCACCCCCGCCGATGATCGTTACGTAACACTGGCCGCCAGCGTGGGCCGCACGCTAGCCGAACGCGGCATCGGCGTGGTCTATGGCGGCGGCCAGCGCGGGCTGATGGGCGCGGTGGCCGCGGCGGCGCTGGCTGCCGGGGGCGAAGTGATCGGGATCATTCCCGAGGCGCTCGCCCGCGCCGAAATCGCCAATCCCGATTGCACCGAATTGCGTGTCGTAACGGGAATGCATCAGCGCAAACAGGCATTTACCGATTTGTCGGACGGATTCCTGACGCTACCCGGCGGGGTCGGCACGATGGACGAATTGTGGGAAGCGGTAAGCTGGGCGCAACTTGGATACCACGCCAAGCCGGTCGGATTGCTGAACGCCTACGGGTTTTATGACCATCTGCTGGCGTTCAACCGGCACATGGTCGCCAGCGGGTTTGTCCGCCCCGCGCATGCCGGGATCATCATCGCCGAACCCGATCTTGAACTATTGCTGGCGCGGATGGCGGCGCACGAACCGCATCAGCCGATCTTTGCGATGAACCCGACGGACCTGTAACGTAACGATGGACAGCCGCGCCCGCCTTGTCACCCTGGCCGGGTCGATGATTGCCCAAGGATCGAAAAGCTTTGCCGCCGCCAGCCGGCTGTTTGACCGCACCACGCGCGAACGGGTCTGGCTGCTCTATGCCTGGTGCCGGCGCTGCGACGATCTGATCGACGGGCAGGAGCTCGGCGGCACGCTGGGTGACCAAAGCGCCGTTACGTTACGGCTGGAGCAAGTGCGCACGATGACCGCGCTGGCGCTGGCCGGGCAGCCGTGCGGCGATCCGGCGTTTGATTGCCTCGGCGTGGTCGCCGCCGAAACCGGGCTGACCGTGGCAATGGCCGAAGCGGTGATCGCCGGCTTCGCGCTCGATGCCCAGGGCTGGCAGCCGCGCAGCGAGCGCGATCTGATGCGCTATTGCTGGCATGTTGCCGGCGCGGTCGGGGTGATGATGGCGGTGGTGATGGGGGTTTCCCCCGATGATGATGCCACGCTCGAACGCGCCTGCGACCTTGGCCTGGCGTTCCAATTGGCCAATATCGCGCGCGATCTGTCCGAAGATCACGCCGCCGATCGCTGCTATCTGCCGTCCGACTGGCTGGCCGAAGCCGACATTCCCCCCGGCGAGGAATTGCGCCCGCGCCATCGCGCCGCGCTGGCGGGGCTGGCAGCGCGGCTGTGTACGCTGGCCGCCGCGCACGAGGCTTCGGCGCGGATCGGCGCGCGGCGGCTGGCGCTGCGCCAGCGCTGGGCAATCCTCGCCGCAGCGGGGATCTATGGCGATATTGCCCGGCTGGTGGCGCGGCGCGGCACGCAGGCGTGGGATCGCCGCGCCGTCGTTGGTAACGCGGGCAAGCTGCTGTGGATCGCGCGCGCGCTGATCCAGACATCGCTGCCCGTTACGTCACGGCAGCGCGCGCTCGCCGGGCAGCGCCGCATCACTTATGCCAGCTTGCGGCTGTGCCCGGTGTAACCATCTGGCCTTGACCGGCGAAATAGGTCATGTTCGCATTCGGACGGGGGGCCAACCGGCATGACCAAGACACCGTTGATCTATCGCACGCGCCTGCCGATCCGGCTGTGGCACTGGACCAATGCGCTGGCGCTGTTCATCATGCTGATGAGCGGGATGATGATCTTCAACGCGCATCCCCGGCTCTATTGGGGGGCGTTCGGCGCCAACCCCGACCAGGCCTGGCTGGAAATCGGCAACCATGGCCCGCACGGGTTCCTCACGCTGGCGGGGGTGACCATTCCGACCACCGGGGTGCTGGGCTATGCCACGGGCAGCGATACCGCGTTTCCGCCGCTGGTCACCATTCCCACCCATTACAGCCTGGCCACCGCGCGCGAATGGCATTTCGCATTTGCCTGGGTACTTGCCATTGGGTGGTTTCTGTTTGGTATTTATGCAATTATATCCAAACACTTGTGGCGCGATCTTATGCTGCGACGTGAAGAAGCGCGGCTTGCCTCGCTGTGGCACGATATCAAAGAGCATGCCCGCCTGCGCCTGCCCAGGGGCGAAGCGGCGCGGCATTACAATCCCTTGCAGAAACTGGCCTATCTCGGCGTGCTGGGGGCCGGCATTCCGCTGATGATCCTGACCGGGTTGGCGATGTCGCCGCTGATGGATGCGGCCTGGCCGTGGCTGCTGGTGCTGTTCCATGGCCGCCAGTCGGCGCGGTCGCTGCATTTCATCTGCGCCAGCGGGCTGGCGCTGTTCATCGTCGTGCATCTGGCGATGGTCGTGCTGGCCGGGCCGATCAACGAACTGCGCTCGATGATCACCGGGTGGTACCGCCTGCCGCCCGAACACCCCGCTGCGGAGGATGCGGCATGACCGCCTTGGTTTCGCGCCGCAATCTGCTGATCGGCGGCAGCGGGTTGCTGCTGGCCGGCTGCGACCGCATCACCGCCTCGCCCACCGTGCAAGGTGTCATGGCGATCGGCGAAAAGGCCACGCGCAGCACCGGCCGCTGGCTCGGCGCTGGTGGCGACGCGCTGGCGCCCGAATTTTCGCGCGCCGATCTCTCGCCGGTGTTTCGCGTCAATGGCTCGGTGCATCCGGCCGGCGCCGATTATGCCGCGCATGTTGCCGCCGGGTTTGCCGATTGGCGGCTGGTGGTCGACGGGCTGGTCGCCACCCCGCTGGCGATGTCGCTGGCGCAACTGCTGGCCGCGCCGCAGCGCACGCAGATCACCCGCCACGACTGTGTCGAAGGGTGGAGCGCGATCGGCGAATGGACCGGGGTGCCGCTCGGCCTGCTGCTGCGCCATGCCGGGCTGTCGTCGCGCGCGCGCTATGTGGTGTTCCACTGCGCCGACACTTTGATGGGCAAGCCCTATTACGAAAGCATCGATGTCGCCGAAGCGCTGCATCCGCAGACGATCCTCGCGCACCAGTTGAACCGCACCCCGCTGTCAATCGGCCACGGCGCACCGCTGCGGCTGCGGGTCGAACGGCAACTGGGCTACAAGCAGGCGAAATATGTCATGCGCGTGCAGGCGGTCGACAGCCTCGCCGGGTTTTATGGCGGCAAAGGCGGGTTCTGGGAGGATAACCACGATTACCAGTGGTACGCCGGGATCTAGCGAACATTCCGAACGAGGGGTGCGGCATTCACACAAGTGGTTCAGGAACACCTGAAAACCCAAATCCGGTTCGTCCTGAGCTTGTCGAAGGATGCGCGCTGCCTTGTGGCTGGGCGCTTTTTTCCGCGCGTGGGGCGGGCCTTGGCGCGCGTCCTTCGACAAGCTCAGGACGAACCAATGTTTTATAGATCAAATACTTGGTTGATTGGGTGAATCCTGCAGCCCCTGAGTGGCTGGGCTTGAAACGTCCCTTATCTCGGCACGGTGTCCAATCGCCTTGATCAGATCTCCCCCAAATTCAGACTTTCACCACGCCAAGCTCGATCAGGCTGCGCGCGCAATCGAGGATCGACGCTTCGGCCGGGCGGGTCTGCCAGCCCAGCAGTGCCAGGGTATGCGCCGGATCGACATCGCGCACATTGCCCAGTTCGCCGGTAATCTGGCGGATCATCGGGTTGAACAATGCAGAGGCGCGCACCAGCCAGTCGGGCAGCCGGCGCAGCGGCACCTTGCGCGCCTGATCGGGCAGACCGGCCTTGAGAATGCGCGCGATCTCGATCAGTTTGAGGAACGGGCCCGAGGCGATCAGGCGTTCACCCGCGATCCCCGGCGCGGTCAGCGCCAGCGCGTGGAGATCGGCCAGATCGCGCACATCGACCAGGCCAAACCCCAGATCGGGACACCCCGGCAGCAGCCCGCCGAGCAATTGCCGTACCACCTCGATCGAGGGCGAAAAATCATCGCTCCACACCGGGCCGAGCACCGCTGACGGGTTGATCGACACAAATTCAATCGCCCCGCCTTCGGCCGCGACCCAGTCGCGCGCGGCGCGTTCGGCCAAAGTCTTGGATTTGACATAGGCATAGACATCGCTGCCGTGAACATCGGTCCAGTCCGCCTCGGTAAAGCGATGCACCCCCTTGCCATGGCCATAGGCGATCGCCGCCACCGACGAGGTCTGGACAAACCGGGTAACCCCCGCAGCACGCGCAAAGCGCAGCGCGCGCAGCACCCCCTCGCGCGCCGGGATGATCAGATCATCCTCGTGTCTGGGCGCAGTGGTGCTGAACGGCGAGGCGACATGCGCGACATGGCTGCACCCGGCCATCGCCTCGGCCCAGCCGGCATCGTCGGTCAGATCGGCGACAAACAGGCGCAAGTTTTCGGCATCGCCGCCCAGCATCGCGCGCACCGCCGGTTCGCGTGCCGGATTGCGCAGCGTGGCATGGACGCGCCAGCCATCGGCGAGCAGGCGGCGGATGACAAAGCCGGCGATATAGCCGCTGGCGCCGGTTACCAGCACACTGCGCGTGGTCATGTCAGAACTTGATCATGATGCGGCGCGCCAGCCACGGCGCCACCTGGTTGACCGCCTTGAGCAGCCGCACTTGCCCGACATTGGCTTCATCGGCGCCCGCCTCCATCGCCGCGACGATCTGCCGCGCGCAGACCGCCGGGGGCAGCTTGGCCCCGCTGCGGCTGGCGGTCATTTGCGTATCGACCACCGGGGGCAGCGCCTCGAGCACATGGATATTGGTGCCTTTGAGCTGCGCGCGCAGCGACTGGGTATAGCTGCGAAGCCCCGCCTTGGTCGCGCAATAGACCGGCGCGCCGGCGCTGGGGGCAATCGCCAGCCCCGAGGTGACATTGACGATCATCGCTTCGGGCAGCGCGCGCAAGGCCGGCATCATCCCGACGATCATCCGGATCGGCGCATGCAGATTGAGCCACAGCGTGCGTTCGTCATCGTCGACATCGGGCAGTGCGACGCGAAAATCGTGTTCGGCGCCCATCCCGGCATTGTTGATCAGGATATCGATGCGGGTGCGTTCCACCGCCTGCAGCACCGTGGCCACGCCGTCCGGCCCGGACAGATCGGCGGCGATCACCCCCAACCCTTCGTTGCGCGATCGCTCCAGCCGGCCCGGATCGCGCCCGGTCACCCAGACATCGGCGCCCCGCGCCTGCAACACCGCCGCCAGATGCCGACCGATCCCGTCGGTGCCGCCGGTTACCAGCGCCGTCTTGCCCGCCAACTGCATAATGCCCCTGCCCCCTCTGGCCGCTTATCCTATCATTGATAGCAGCCGGCCGTGGCAATGCAAAGCCTTCACCGCATCAGCACCAGCTCTTCGGCCATCGACGGGTGCAGCGCGACGGTCGCGTCAAAATCGGCCTTGGTCAGCCCGGCGCGCACCGCGATCGCCGCGGCCTGGAGGATTTCGGGCGCATCGGGGCCGATCATATGAATGCCCAGCACGTGGTCACTCGCGGCATCGACCACCAGTTTGTAAAACCCGCGTTCGGCCTGCTGGTTGAAGATGTTTTTCATCGGGCGGAAATCGCTGGTGTACACTTTGATCTCGCCATGCCGGCGGCGCGCCTCGGCTTCGGTGAGGCCCACGGCAGCGAGCGGCGGCTGCGAAAAAACCGCGCTGGGGATCGCTTCATAGGTTACCGCGCGCGGCTGGCCGCCGAACTTGCCATCGGCAAAGGCATGGCCCTCGCGAATGGCGATCGGGGTCAATTGCACGCGATCGGTCACATCGCCCACTGCGTAGATGCTCGGGCACGCGGTCTGCCCATCGCCATTGACCGGGATTTCGCCGCGCGCGCCGGGGGTGATGCCGACGGTTTCCAGCCCCAGCCCGGCAATATTGGGCACCCTCCCGGTGGCGACCAGCACGCAATCGGCCGCGATCGGATCGCCGCCATCACGCAGATGCACCAGCAGGCTGCCATCATCGGCGCGCTCGACCCGGTCGATCGGCGCGTTGAAGCGATAGCTGATCCCGCGCGCCTGCGTGATCGCCAGCAGGCGTTCGCGCAGATCGCTGTCATAGCTGCGCAGGATCGCCTCGCTGCGGTTGACCACCGTCACCGCGCTGCCCAGCGCATTGAAGATGCCGGCAAATTCCAACGCGATATAGCCGGCGCCGGCAATCACCACCCGCTGCGGCAGCGTTGGCAGCCCAAACACTTCGTTCGAAGTGATGCACAAGTCCGCACCGGGGAACGTCGGCCGCACCGGCCAGGCGCCGGTGGCGATCAGGATCGTCCCGGCGGTAACGGTGCGGCCCGATTGCGTCAGGCGCACGCTGTTGGGCCCGGTGATCACCGCGCGTTCGAGAAAACTGTCGACGCGGTTGGATTCGAGCGTGCGGGTATAGGCCGCGTTCAACCGGTCGACATCGCGCGCCACCGCATCGCGCAAAGTGGGCCAATCGAACCGCGCGCCCTCGATGGTCCAGCCGTAATCGGCGGCATGGCTCAGGTCGTGGGAAAACTGCGCGGCATAGACCAGCAGCTTTTTGGGCACGCAGCCACGGATCACGCACGTGCCGCCAACGCGGAATTCTTCGGCCACGGCAACGCGCGCGCCGTGCCCGGCAGCGATCCGCGCCGCGCGCACCCCGCCCGACCCGGCGCCGATCACGAACAGATCATAATCATGCGGCGACTGGGTCATGCAGGGTTCCTTAGGGGGTCAGCGTGTTGCGCCGATATGGCAGCGCGTCGCGCCGGGTTCAACCGATCGCGGCAGCGGCAAGCAAAGCCTCGGTCGAAGCGTCAAACCCTTCGCCGCCGCCGGCATCGATTTCCTTGGCAATCGCCTTGCCCAGTTCGACGCCGAACTGGTCAAACGGATTGATCCCCAGCAGCGCCGCCGACACGAACGTGCGGTGTTCGTGAAACGCGATCAGCGCGCCAAGGCTGGCGGGATTGAGATCATCGAGCAGGATCGTCGCCGAAGGCCGGTTGCCCGGATAGGCGCGCGCGCCATCGTCCGAAGCCTTGCCCGCCATCAGCGCGGCGCCTTGGGCAAAACAGTTCGACAGCAGGATCTTGTGATGCAGCGGATCGAGATCGTGGCCGGGAATCTTGACCGCCAGAAAATCGACCGGGATCAGGTGCGTGCCCTGGTGCAGCAGTTGGAACACCGCGTGCTGCGCATCGGTGCCTACCCCACCCCAGGTTACCGGCGCGCTCGGGCGGGTCAGCGGCGTGCCATCGGCGCGCACCCGTTTGCCGTTCGATTCCATTTCGAGCTGTTGCAGATAATCGGGCAGCAGCGCCAGCCGCTCGTCATAGGCAAACACCGCGCGGCTCTGGCAGCCCAGCGCCTGGGCATAGATCAGATCGGCAAAAGCGGCGCGCACCACCACATTGGCGGCGAGCGGCGTTTCAAGGAAATGCAGGTCGATCGCCGCCGCCCCGGCGAGGAATTCGGCAAACCCGTCATACCCGATCGCCAGCGCGATCGGAAACCCGATCGACGACCACAGCGAATAGCGCCCGCCAACACTTTCGGCGAACGGCAGCACGCGGGTATCATCAACCCCCCATTCCACCGCCTTGTCGGGCGCGGCGGTCAGCGCGACGACGCGGCCGAACGGATCGTCCACCCCGCCTTCGCGCAGCCAGTCGATCGCCGAGGCGGCATTGGTCATCGTTTCGGTGGTGGTAAAAGTCTTGGACGCGACCGCGATCATCGTCGTCGCCGGGTCGCAGGCCTTCATCGCCGCCTCGAGCGCGCAGCCGTCGATGTTTGACACCACATGCACCGCCACCCGCGCGCCATCGCGGGTCAGCGCGTCGATCGCCAGCGCCGGACCCAGCGCCGATCCGCCGATGCCGATATGGATCAGCGACCGGATCGGCCCGAAGACGCCATCGTGGATCGCTTCGACCAGCCCCTGCATGCGTTCGTGCAGCGCTTCGGCCTCGACCACGCTGGCAGCGGCGCCCACCCCGCGCTGCGCGGTGTGTTCGGCGGCGCGGCCTTCGGTCACATTGATCGCTTCGCCGTCGAACAGTTGCCGGCGCTTTGCTGCGAAACCTTCGACTTCGGCAATCCGGGCCAGAATCGCCTCGGCCGCCGGGTTGAGATGCGTTTTCGACCAGTCAAACCGGATCGGCCCGCCGGGCAGATCGAGCGTGGTGGCATAGTGCGCCAGCCGGTCGGGATCGGCAAACAGCTCGGCCAGCGCGGGAAAGCGGCTTGCTTCGAGCTCTGCCCACAGCGCGGCGGCGGAATCGGTCATCGTGCACTCCTGGTTGCGGTGCGGCGCGACGGTGGCGCCGTTTGCCCCCCTTTGCCCGTTTCCGGCAATTCCGCCAAGCACTGCCGTGGATCGACCAACAGCATGCGCAATGCTATTTCCTGCGCGCCAAATCGTCTAGGAAGGCGCGAATTGTTCGCATATCCCGCTTGACGCAAGGCCCGCACCCCAACATGACCGCGACGATGGACCAGACCCCCGAACCGACCACGCCGCCCGGCGCCAAAGACCCCGCCGCCGACATTGCCGCGCGCATTGTCTCCGGCAAGGCCGATCAGCCCAAACAGGACGAAAATTTCTTCGTGTTCCTGATCAAGCTGCTGCTGTTTGTCGGCATCTTGCGCAGCTTCATTTTTTCGCCGTTCAACATTCCCTCGGAATCGATGCTGCCCAGGCTGGAAAACGGCGATTATCTGCTCGCGGCGAAGTGGCCCTATGGCTTTTCGAAATATTCGATGCCGTTCAGCCTGCCGCTGATCCCCGGCCGCATCTTTGCCGCGCAGCCCAAACGCGGCGATGTGGTGATCTTCAAGGCGCCGCCGGGCAATGATGTCGATTATATCAAGCGGGTGATCGGCCTGCCCGGCGATACCATCCAGATGAAGGGCGGCACGCTCTATATCAACGGCACCGCGGTGCCCAAAGTGCGCCAGAGCGATTTCGTCATCCGCATTTCGCCCAATACCTCGTGCGTGTCGGCCGAATTCGAAGTGCTCGAAAAGGACGGCACCCCAACCTGCCACTATCCGCAGTTCCGCGAAACGCTGCCCGAAGGCAAAAGCTACAACGTGCTCGACCTTGGCTATCGCCCGCAGGATGATACCCCGCCGGTCACCATCCCGGCCGATCGCCTGTTCCTGATGGGCGACAATCGCGACAATTCGATGGACAGCCGTTTCCCCGCGCAGGAAGGCGGCGGCATCGGGCTGGTGCCGCAGGAAAACCTGGTCGGCCGCGCCACCATCGTGATGTGGTCGACCGATGGCGGCGCCAACTGGGTGCTGCCGTGGACCTGGTTTACCGCAGCGCGGTGGAACCGCATCGGGGGCACGTTCTGAGCACCGCGCTTGATCCGGCCACGCGCCAGTTTCTGACCGCGCTGATCGGCCAGCCGCTGCTCGATCAGGCCCTGTGGCAAGAGGCGCTGACGCATGGCTCGCTGGGCGAGGCGCGCGATTATCAGCGGCTCGAATTCCTCGGCGATCGCGTGCTCGGGCTGGCGATGGCGCAATGGCTGCACGCCGATGGCACGCTGAGCGAGGGCAAGCTGTCGCAGCGGCTGAACGCGCTGGTCAGCCGCGAAACTTGTGCCGAAGTCGCGCGCGCCCATGCCATTGCCCCGCATATCCGGCTGGGCAAACAGGCGCGCGACGATGGCGCGGCCAACAGCGACAATGTGCTGGGCGATGTGGTCGAAGCGCTGATCGGCGCGCTGTTTGTCGAACGCGGCTATGACGCGGCGCGCGATTTCGTGCGGCGCGCCTGGGCCGCGCCGATGGCCGGCGGCGCCGGACAGCGCAAACATCCCAAGGCGGCCTTGCAGGAATGGGCGGCGGGCAACCGCCGCAAGCCGCCGGTTTATAGCCTGGTCTCGCGCGAAGGGCCCGACCATGCCGCCACTTTCACGGTGTCGGTCACGGTCGCGGGCGTCGGCACCAGTACCGCGCGCGGATCGAGCAAGCAGGACGCCGAAACCACCGCCGCGCGTCAATTCATGCAGGAATTCGGTTGATTATGACAGACAGTACCCCCGCCCCCGCCCAATGCGGCCTCGTCGCGGTGATCGGCGCGCCCAATGCCGGCAAATCGACGCTGGTCAACGCGCTGGTCGGCCAGAAAGTGGCGATCGTGTCGAACAAGGCGCAGACCACCCGCGCCCGGCTGATGGGCATCGCGCTGCACGGGCCGGCGCAGATCATGCTGGTCGATACCCCCGGCCTGTTCGAACCGCGCCGCCGGCTCGACCGCGCGATGGTCCACGCCGCGTGGGAAGGCGCGCAGGCCGCCGATGCGATCATGCTGGTGGTCGATGCGCGCAAGAAACGGCGCGACTATCTCGAACCGATCCTCGCGACGCTGGCAACGCGGCCCGAACGCCGCATCCTCGTGCTCAACAAAGTCGATGCCACGCCCAAGGAACCCTTGCTGGCAGTGGCGGCGGAATTGAGCGCGGCGGGCGGGTTTGACGATGTGTTCTTCGTATCGGCGCTGACCGGCGACGGGGTGGCCGATCTGAAGGCCAAGTTGGCGGCGGCGATGCCGGCGGGGGTGTGGCATTATCCCGAAGACCAGGTGTCCGATGCCTCGGAACGGCTGCTCGCCTGCGAAATTACCCGCGAACAGCTTTATCGCCAATTGCACGACGAATTGCCCTATGACAGCGCGGTGCGGCCCGAAAGCTATCAGCCGCGCCCCGATGGTTCGGTCGAAATCCATCAGCAGATCGTGATCGCGCGCGAAAGCCAGCGGCCGATCGTGCTCGGCAAAGGCGGATCACGGCTGAAAGCGATCGGCGAGGCGGCGCGCAAGGAGCTTGCCGAACTGCTCGGCCAGCGCGTGCACTTGTACCTGCATGTCAAAGTGCAGGAAGGCTGGGCCGACGCGCGCGAGGTTTACGAGGAAATCGGGCTCGACTGGGTGCCGTGATCTGATCGGCGCGCGACGACGAACAGCTCTTCGCCGCTCGCTTCGCCGTCGTGGATGCGTGCGGCGCGCGCCAGCACGGCGCGATCATCGCTCCACCACCGCCGCCATGCCGGCACCAGCGGCGCACCACTGGCGCGCGCGGCGGCGCGCTCCATGAACGGCACCGCGCGCGCCGAGGTCCGCGCCCGCTGTACTTCAAAACCGCCCTGGGCAAGCACGCGGCACAGCGCCGCCATCGGATAGAGCCGCAAATGGCGCGGCGCTTCGTACCCGCGCCACCACGCGCCCCAGCGCGCGCGGCCGGCAGCGGCCGGATTGGGGGTGGTGATCACCAGCGTGCCGCCCTCGCGCAGCACCCGGCGCACTTCGGCGAGCGCGGGCGCGAGATCGGCAAGGTGTTCGACCACATGGTGCATCATCACGCAATCGACTGAGCCATCGTCCAGCGGCACCGCCTCGGCCTGACCGGTGCGCAGCGCGCGCCCGGCCGCCATGCCGCGCGCCACCGCCACCGGATCGGGATCAACCCCGATCGCCGCGCCCCAGCCGATCGCGCGCAAGGCATCGAGCCGTTCGCCCGCGCCGCACCCGAGATCGAGCACGGTCCCGCCCGGATCGGGCCGCACCCCGCCGCATTCGAGCACGCGGTTTTCCGCCTCGCGAAACAGGAACGGCCACAAGGCAAACCGGTCGCCGCGCTGCGCGCTGATCCGCGCGATGCGCCGGGCGAACCAGCGTTCAAACGCGCCGGGTGGTGCAGCATCATGCGTGTAATAGCGCGCATAGGCGCTGGCCAGATCAGCCGCCGACAGCGGATTGGCCAGCCACAGCAAGCCGCAAGCGGGCGCGGTGCACTCGTCATAGCGCCATTGCCCGGGATAGCCGAAATAGACATCGGCCACCGCCGCTTCGGCGACCCGCGCCACGGCCCCGCACAGCGGACAGTTGGCCGGGGCGGCGTCGTTCATGCCGGGCTGATCTGCCCGATCCGTGCCGCGTGCCGGCGTGACTGCAGCCGCAACCATGGCCGCGCCAGCCGCAGCCAGAGAAACCGCACCGGGCCGTCCCACGGCGCAAACGTATTGAAATACCACGCCGTGCCCAGCAGATCGGGGCGTTCGGCGGCGACCTGCGCCATCGCCCGGCGCCGCGCAAGCCGGCGTTCCTGATGCGCGGTCAGGCCATTGGCATAAGTCTTGGTATCGCTGGTGATCGGCCGGCGATGGTGCATGACCACCGCATCGACCACCGCGACGCGATCAAACCCCAGCAATTTTTGCAGCGTGGCCATGACGAACTGGTCGATCCCGTAGGAAGATATCGTGCGGGCATAATAGCTGCCGGCGGCCATGAACAGATCCAGCCGGTAAAACGGCATCATCACCTCGATCCACGGCACCGGGCGGACATCTTGCCCTGGCCGTTGCAGAAACTGGCGATGGCAATAATGGCTGTCGTGGCCGAGCGCGGCGGCAAATACGTCAAGCCGATGCTCGCGCGCGATCCGCAGCAGCCGGTTGACATCGGACCAGCTGGTTTCGATGTCATCGTCGATCAGCCCGACATAGTCGTATTCGACGCTCGCGCTTTGCAACCAGCGGTGCACTTCGCGAAAAATCTCGCCCTTGCACGCGGTGCGGCAGCTGATCAGCGCATCAGCGCTATCGGTGGTGGCGGTGCCGCTGTAATCAAAGATCACCAGATCAAACTGCGCCGGCTCGTCCTGCATCACCGGCGACAGCGGCTCGCCCCGGCCATCCCAGGCGTAAACCACCAGCGCCCGGGGGGACTGCCAGTTGGGACGCACTCTGGCGAATTGCCGGTCAGGTACTTGCATTGTCACTGCAATTGTCCCCTTCGCCCTCGATCAATCGATCGTTATGACAGGCATTGGCACACGACACCGTGGATTGGCTGGCCGCAAAGTTTGCCAAAGTGTCGCAAAAGGGATTTGCCCTTTGCCGCGTTTGCCCTGCGCGACTAACGGACCGATAGCGTGGCGCCCTTTGGCTGGCTCCGCCTTTGTTGACGAGGACCCTTTGCCCCTTTGCATGGTTTGCGCGTGGTGCCGGTGCTGACGGCGGAACTTGGCCGCCGGTTAGAACCGGTGATCGCGCTGGCGCGGCGGTGGCAGGGCCCGGCGCGCGCCGCACTGCTGATCGCGGTGATCGGTCTGCTCGTGTGGGATATGCACGCGGCGGGCTGGCGCCAGATCGTCGCGAACCTGCCGTCCAATCCGCTGTTTTATCTGATATTCATCATCAATTACAGCGGCTTGCCGCTGTTTGAAGCGATCATTTATCACTTGCTGTGGCGCACCGGACCGGGTGCCTTGCCGATGCTGATCAAGAAGCGCGTCTATAACGAGGCGGTGATTGATTATTCCGGCGAAACCGCGCTGTTCGTATGGGCGCGCGCGCATACCGGGCGCAGCGCGGCGCAGATCATGGGCGACATCCGCGATGTCAACGTGCTGTCGGCGCTGACCGGCAATGTCGTCACTTGCGCGATCATTGTCGCGGTGATCGGCTTGCAGGCCAATCACATCGGCCAGCACGATGCGCAGCTGTTGCGCCACGGCGCGCTGTTTACCGGCGGCAGCGTGGTGGTGCTGGGCGTGCTGGCGGCGCTGCTGCGCAAATGGCTGCTGGCGCTGCCGGTTGGTCAGGCGCTGGCGATTGCCGCGCTGCACGGGGTGCGGCTGGGCAGTTTTCTGGCCTTGCAGGCGCTGCAATGGCATGTCGCGGTGCCGGCGGTGGGCTGGCCGGTGTGGCTGACCTTTCTCGCGCTGCAAATGGCGATTTCGCGGCTGCCGCTGGTGCCTGGCAAGGACCTGCTGTTTGCCGGGCTGGCGATCAGCCTCGGCGCACGGCTGGCGCTCGCCCCCGGGGTGGTCGGCGGGCTGTTTGTCGCGGCATCGGGGCTGAACCTGGCCGCGCACGCGGTGATGTATCTGATCGCGCACCTGATCGGGCCGGCACCGGCGGCGCCGCAGCCCGACTAGGTGGCCGATCAGTCTACGGGCGCTTTCTTCGGCTTTTTCGCTGCGGCCGGTTTCGCCGCCGCCTTTTTGGCCGGGGCCTTCTTGGCTGGAGCTTTCTTCGCCGCAGCTTTCTTGGCAGGCGCCTTTTTGCCGCGCTTGGCCGGTGCGGCCGCCGCGCGCGCATCGATCAGCGCAACCGCCTCCTCAAGCGTCAGCGCCGCGCCGTCCTTGTCCTTGGGCAGCGTCGCATTGGTGGTGCCATCGGTGACATAGGCGCCATAGCGCCCCGCCAGCAGCCGCACTTCGCCGCCCGACACCGGATGCGCGCCAAACACGCGCAAGGGTTCGGTCGCAGTCCGCCCGGCGCGCGCGCCGGCACCGGCGGCGGCTTCGGCCAGTTTGACCACCGCCGCATTCATCCCGGTTTCAAACACTTCGGCGGTGCTGCGCAGCCGGCCATATTTGCCGTCATGCGCCAGATAGGGGCCATAGCGGCCGATCGAGGCGGTAATCGGCTTGCCGGTTTCGGGGTGATTGCCGATAGTGCGCGGCAGCGACAGCAGCTTGAGCGCCCATTCGAGATCAAGCTCGCCGATGTCCTTGGGGATCGAGGCACGCTTGGCCTCGGCGCCCTCGCCCAATTGCACATAAGGCCCGAACCGCCCGCTGCGGCGGGTGACCGGCTGGCCAGTCACAGGGTCCTGCCCCAGCACGGCGTCTTCGGCGGCAGCAGCACCCTCGCCGCCATCCTGCCCTTGGGCGAATTTGCGGGTATATTTGCATTCGGGATAGTTCGAGCAGGCGACAAACGCGCCATAGCGCCCGCCGCGCAGCGCCAGGCGGCCGCCGGCGCATTTCGGGCAGGCCCGGGGGTCGCTGCCATCCTCGCGCGGGGGGAACAGATAATCGGCGAGGAACGTATCAAGCTCGGCGGTCACCTCGCTTGGCTTGCGTTCCATAACTTCGTCGGATTTCGGTTTGAAATCGCGCCAGAATGCGGCGAGCACCGCCTTCCACGCGGCGCGCCCGCCCGAAACGTCGTCAAGCTGTTCCTCCATCCCGGCGGTAAATTCATAGGCGACGTAGCGCGGGAAAAACCGTTCGAGAAACGCTGTCAATAGTCGCCCGGATTCTTCTGCAAAAAAACGGTTTTTTTCCATCCGCACATAATTGCGATCCTTGATCACCTGGATCGTCGCGGCATATGTCGACGGGCGGCCGATGCCCAATTCTTCCAGCCGCTTGACCAGCGATGCCTCGGAATAGCGCGGCGGCGCCTGGGTGAAATGCTGGCTGGCCTCGACCCCGCGCTTGACCGGCTGATCACCCCGGTTGAGCACCGGCAGCATCGCGCCGTCTTCGTCATCACCGTCGCTGCGCGCATCGCGGCCTTCTTCGTAAACCGCGAGAAAGCCGGGAAACCGCACGACCTGACCGGTGGCGCGCAGTTCGTTGCGCCCGGTGCCCTCGCCCAGCGTCACGGTGGTGCGTTCGAGATTGGCAGAGGCCATCTGGCTGGCCAATGCGCGCTTCCAGATCAGATCATAAAGCCGCGCCTCATCGCCCGAACCGTGCGTGTTGCGGGCAAAGTCGGTCGGCCGGATCGCTTCATGTGCTTCCTGAGCATTCTTCGCTTTTGTCTCGTAATGACGCGGTTTTTCGGGAAGATAATGCCCGTCATAGCGATCGGCGATCACCCGCCGCGCCGCCGAAATCGCCGAAGCGTCCATCTGCACGCCGTCGGTGCGCATATAAGTGATCGCGCCGGCCTCGTACAAAGTCTGCGCCACGCGCATGGTGTGGCTGGTTGAAAAACCCAGCTTGCGCGCGGCTTCCTGCTGCAGCGTCGAAGTGGTGAACGGCGGCGACGGATTGCGCCGGGTCGGCTTGGTTTCAACACTGTCGACGCGGAACGTGGCGCCCGCCACTGCGGCGCGCGCGCGCTCGGCAATCCCCGCTTCGCCCAGCGACAGCCGATCGAGTTTCTGCCCGTCAAACCTGACCAGCCGCGCGGTGAACGGCGTGCCGTCGTGTTCGAACTGCGCGATCACCGACCAGTATTCCTGCGGCCGGAATGCCTCGATCTCGCGCTCGCGCTCGACCACCAGCCGCAGCGCCACCGATTGCACGCGCCCGGCCGATTTGGCCCCCGGCAATTTGCGCCACAGCACCGGCGACAGGGTAAACCCGAACAGGTAATCGAGCGCGCGGCGCGCCAGATAGGCGTCGATCAGATCCTGATCGAGCGCGCGCGGCGCGGCCATCGCCGCCAGCACGGTCGGCTTGGTAATCGCGTTGAAGGTCACCCGCTGGACATCCTTGGGCAGCACGCGGCGGCGCGCGAGCAGTTCGCGCACGTGCCACGAAATCGCCTCGCCCTCGCGATCGGGGTCGGTCGCCAGGATCAGTCGGTCGGCGCCCTTGGCGGCATCGCTGATCGCCTTTACCCGCGCCGCCTTGTCGCCATAGAGCTCCCAATCCATCGCGAAATCGTCATCGGGGCGCACCGATCCGTCCTTGACCGGCAGATCGCGGACATGGCCATACGAGGCCAGCACCTTGAAGCCGGGGCCCAGATATTTCTCGATCGTCTTGGCCTTGGCCGGGGATTCAACAATGACCAGTTGCATCATGGGGCTCGATTGTCTTCAGGCCGCGACGCGGCCCCTCGTGTACGTACACGCGAGGGTGGTCAATGCCGGCGGATCGCGTCAAGCCCGTTCGTGGGACAGCGTTCAGCCCAGGCTGACCCGGCCGCCGGCATGGCGCAGCAGCCGGCCGGCGAGTTCGAGATCGATCAATGCATCATGCACCGCGCCGGGCGCGGCGCCCGACTGGCGGATCACTTCATCCACTGCAACCGGCGCCTGCCCCAGCAGCGCGCCGATCCGGGCAACAATATCGGGGTCCGGCTCCGCGTCGGCATACGCGGGCGCTTCGGCGGCGCTGTCGCGAAAGCGCGAGCGCGGCTGGCCGGCAAAAGTGTCGATCAGTTCGGCAATGTCGTCGGCGCTTTGCACCAGGATCGCGCCGTCGCGGATCAGCAGGTTGCAGCCATGCGCGCGGGCATCGAGCGGCGATCCCGGCACCGCCATCACCTCGCGGCCATAGTCGCTGGCGAGCCGCGCGGTGATCAGCGATCCCGATTTGGGCGCCGCCTCGATCACCACGGTGCCCGCGCCCAACCCGGCGATGATCCGGTTGCGGGTGGGAAAATGGCGCGCCTGCGGTTCGGTGCCCGGCGGCATTTCGGCGACCAGCAGTCCTTCGGCGGCAATCCTGTCCTGCAAGGCGGCGTGTTCGGGCGGATAGGCGACATCGATCCCGCCGGCGATCACCGCGATGGTGCCGCCATCGCCATAGCTGGCCGACAGCGCGCCCTGATGCGCGGCGGCGTCAATCCCGCGCGCCAGCCCCGACACCACCGCATGCCCGCGCGAGGCCAGCGCGGCGGCAAAATCGCGCGCCAGCCGCACCGCGCCGGCCGAGGCATTGCGCGCGCCGACCAGCGCCACCGCCGGCTGGTCAAACAGCGCCTGGCGCCCCTTGATCGTCAGCACCGGCGGCGGCTGATCGATCGTCAGCAGCGCCAGCGGATAATCGGGTTCGTCCCAGAACACATGGCGCGCGCCCACCGCTTCGGCGCGGTCAAATTCGGCGGCGATCGTGCCCGGATCGGCCATGCGATAGGCCGCGCCGCCGCGCGCGGCGAGCTGCGGCAAGGCGGGCAGCGCCGCCGCCGCGCTGCCAAACCGGGTGATCAGCCGATGAAACGTGACCGGCCCGACATGGGGCGATCGCAACAAGTGCAGCCGGGCAAAGCGTTCGTCGGCCGCCACTGCGGTCATGGCTTGCGTCCAAAGCGCGGCTCGGTCCCGGCGCGCAGCCGGGCGATGTTTTCGCGGTGTTTCCACAGCACCAGCAGCGCCAGCGCCGCCAGCACTTGGGCATAGGCCAGATCATGCAGCACCAGCGCGGCGACCACCGCCGCCACCGCCGCGCTCATCCCGCCGAGCGACGAAATCCGGCTGAGTGCAAAGACCACCAGCCAGACCACCGCGCTGGCGAGGCCGATCAGCCACGACAGGCCAAACGCCACACCCAACATGGTCGCCACCCCCTTGCCGCCGCGAAACCGCAGCCACACCGGATAGCAATGGCCGATCACCGCCGCTGCCGCCGCCGCGCTTTCCGATCCCGGCCACAGCATCCGCGCCAGACAGACCGCGCTGGCGCCTTTGGCCAGATCAAACAGCAAAGTCGCCGCCGCCAGCCCCTTGCGCCCGGTGCGCAGCACATTGGTTGCGCCGATATTGCCCGATCCGATCGCGCGCAGATCCCCCGCCCCGCCGATCCGCGCCAGAATCAGGCCAAACGGGATTGACCCGAGAGCGTAGCCCAGCGCCACCGCATAGACGACATGGCCCAGCGCCAGCAGCAGGACCAGATTTTGACTGACAGTACCGAACACACGCACCCCTGTTTGCCGCTTGTCTGCCTTGTACTGCGCCGCCGAGGCGACGCAACGCCAGATCGTTGCGGTTTGGCGGGAAACTATCTCGACGGATCGCCGATCCGCGCCCATATGGGCAGCGACGATGACGACCGATCCCGCCGCCCCGATCCTGCTGTTCGATTCCGGTGTGGGCGGTTTGTCGGTGCTGCGCGCGCTGCGCCGGGTGCTGCCGCAGGCACCGGTGATCTATGCCGCCGACAATGCCGGCCTGCCCTATGGCACCAAGACCGAGGCGGAAATTGCCGCGCGGGTCTCGGGCCTGCTGGGGCGGATGACCGAACGGTTGCACCCCCGGCTGGTGTGCATCGCCTGCAACACCGCCTCGACCATCGCGCTGGGGGCGGTGCGCGACGTGCTCGAAGTGCCGATTGTCGGCACCGTGCCGGCGATCAAGCCCGCCGCGCTGGCGAGCAGGACCGGGGTGATCGGCCTGCTCGGCACCGGGGCGACGGTGCGACAGGGCTATGTCGATCGGCTTGAGGCCGAATTTGCCGCCGACAAGCTGCTGCTGCGCCACGCCGCGCCCGATCTGGTCGCCGCAGCAGAGGCGCATCTGCGCGGTGAACCGGTTGATGACGCAGTTTTTGCGCAGGCCGCTGCGGCGCTGCGGGCGATGCCCGGCGGCAGCGACATCGATACGGTGGTGCTGGCCTGCACCCATTTTCCGCTGGTGGCCGACCGGCTGGCGGCGGCGTTTGGCCCGCAAGTGCAGTTGATTGACGGCGCCGACGGGATCGCCCGGCGCATCGCCTGGCTGACCCGCGATCAGCAATTTGCCCGGCAGCACGACGATTATGCGCTGTTTACCCGCGAGGCGCCGGATATTTTTGCACTGGCACCCGCGCTCCATGCATCCGGCCTCACCTCCACGCGCGTATTTTGATCGGGATCAGTCCGCGCCGGCCAGAGCGCTGCTATTCCCCCAAATCCATCTGGCATTTGGCATGGGCTTTGGCTAAGTGCGACCGATAAGGCTTTCACCGCAGGAAGGTTGCCCAGACCTTTCCGACCGAACAGGAGCGGCGGGTGAATTACGATCAGGTGTTTGATTCTGCGATCGACCGGCTGCATGTCGAAGGGCGCTACCGGGTGTTCATCGATATCCTGCGCAACAAGGGCGCCTATCCCAATGCGCGCTGTTTTGCCGGGCACAACGGGCCCAAACCGATCACCGTGTGGTGTTCGAACGATTATCTGGCGATGGGCCAGCACCCCAAAGTGATCGCCGCGATGGAAGAGGCGCTGCACGATGTCGGCGCCGGCAGCGGCGGCACGCGCAATATCGGCGGCAACACGCATTACCACATCGATCTCGAGGCCGAACTCGCCGACTTGCACGGCAAGGAAGCCGCGCTGCTGTTTACCAGCGGCTATGTCTCGAACGATGCCACGCTGTCGACGCTGGCCAAGATCCTGCCCGGCTGCGTGATCTTTTCCGACGCGCTCAACCATGCCAGCATGATCGCCGGCATCCGCAATTCGGGCGCGGAAAAGCGGGTGTTTCGCCACAACGATGTCGAACACCTCGAACAATTGCTCGCCGAAACCGACCCGGCGCTGCCCAAGCTGATCGCGTTTGAAAGCGTCTATTCGATGGACGCCGACATCGCCCCGATCCACGCGATCTGCGACCTGGCGGAAAAGTACAACGCGCTGACCTATATCGACGAAGTCCATGCCGTGGGCATGTACGGCCCGCGCGGCGGCGGCATTTCCGAACGCGACGAAGCCGCGCACCGCATCGATATCATCGAGGGCACGCTGGGCAAGGCATTCGGGGTGATGGGCGGCTATATCGCCGCCAGCCAGCGCGTGGTTGACGTGATCCGCAGCTATGCCCCCGGCTTCATCTTTACCACCAGCCTGTCGCCGGTGCTGGTCGCCGGGGTGCTCGCCGCCGTGCGCCACCTGAAGCAATCGAGCGTCGAGCGCGAGGCGCAGGCCGAAGCGGCCGCCACCTTGAAAGTGCTGTTTGCCGAAGCCGGGCTGCCGGTGATGCCGTCGACCACGCATATCGTGCCGCTGATGGTGGGTGATCCGGTGCGCGCCAAGAAAGTCAGCGACATCCTGCTCGCCGAATATGGCGTCTATGTGCAGCCGATCAATTTCCCCACCGTGCCGCGCGGCACCGAACGCCTGCGCTTTACGCCAGGTCCGCAGCACACCCGCGCGATGATGGAAGAATTGACCGCCGCGCTGGTCGAAATCTGGCAAAGGCTCGAACTCGACAGCCGCAAGGCGGCCTGAACCGATCATTGCAAATACCGCGAATCGGGCATCGAATCATATTGATTCGGTGCCCTTTTTGTATGCGTTCAAGCACCCGCAGCGCGACAAGGTGTTGCACCCCCGCCACAGGTAAAAAGCGTAATCATCGGTAACAATCGATTTTCATCGCTTGCACAAAAATGAACGTAGCCAAAACCGAATTGATCGGTTCAATTGGTTTCATTGCGAACGATCAGGCGCGCCAAGCGACCGGTCAGTTTGGCAAAACCACGAACATGAGGGTCATATTGATGCGCCGTACCGCACTTCACCGTCGTTCGATCATCCTCGCCAGCACTGCGCTGGTGGTCGCACTGGGCGCCGCCACGCCGGTTCTGGCGCAATCTGCACCCGCCGACACCACCAGTGCGCCGACCAAAACGGCCCCGGTCAAGGATGATGTGATCATCGTTACCGGCACCCGCGTGTCGACCAAAGTGACCGACCAACCGGTCCAATCGATCAGCGGGCAGACGCTCAATGACGAAGGCTTTACCAACGTCGGCCAGGCGCTGACTTCGTTGCCGGTGTTCGGCATTCCCGCCAACAGCCCGGTCGGTGGCCAGGGTTCGTTTGGCGCGGGTCAGACCTTCCTCAATCTCTACAATCTCGGCGCGCAACGCACGCTGACACTGGTCAACGGCAACCGCTTTGTCGGTGGCGCCACCTCGTCGCTGTTCGGCGCCTCGGTCGGCTCGCCGGTGGACGTCAGCGCGATCTCGCCCAGCCTGCTGCAGGGGGTGGATATCGTGTCGGTCGGCGGTGCGCCGATCTATGGTGCCGACGCGATCGCCGGTACGGTCAACTTTGTGCTCAAGCGCAATTACAGCGGGATCGAACTGCGCGCTTCGGACGGCGTGTCGCAACAGGGCGACGGGCGCGACTACAACTTTTCGCTGCTGGTCGGGCACAACTTTGCCGGCGGCCGCGGCAATATCACGCTCAATGTCTATTACGACCACCAGGACGGGCTGACCAGCGCGGCGCGTTATGTGAGCGGCGCCAATCCGCCGTTTTACGACCTGCCGACCGGCAGTTCGCCCTATTCCAACATTGCCTATACCCAGGGCGGGCTGCGCTATGACGGCTTTCCCAATACCGGCATCCCGATGGTCGCCGACTTCATCCCCTATTACGGCGGCCCGACCGGCGTCAGCGTGACCAACGCGCAGGGCCAGGGGCTCTATTTCAACAACCAGGGCCATCTGGTCCCGTTCGTCAACGGCACCTTTACCGGCACCGGCTTTACCGAAGCGGGCGGCAGCGGCTTTGCCATCGGCAACTATGGCAACCTGCTGACGCAGAGCAACCGGATCCAGGGCACCCTGCTGGCGAGCTACGAGCTGTCGGATCACTTGCGCTTCCACAGCGAATTGTGGTGGGGGCGTGATACTGCCACCAACCTCGCCGCGCAGCCTTATTACAGCACCTATCTGTTCGGCCCGGCCGGGACCGCCAACGGCAACCTTGCGCTCAGCACGGCCAACCCGTTCCTCAGCGCGGCGGACCGCGCGACGATCCAGGCCTCGCTGGGCACGCCCGGCACCGATGGCACGTTCTACCTCGCGCGCGCCAATACCGACCTCTATACCGGGGCGTTCACTTCGACCGGCTATCTCGTGCGCGGGGTGGCCGGGCTTGATGGCGATTTCATGGTCGGCACGCACAGCCTGAAGTGGGATGCCACGATCAATTACGGGCAGTCGAACACGCTGACCAGCCAGCCCAACCTCGTGACGCAGAACTTCTACAACGCGATCGGCGAACAGTTCAGCTATAACGGCGGTGCACCGGGCAGCTTCAGCAACCTGAACGCGGCCACCGGGGTGCCCTATACCGTGTCCGGCGCGCAGCCCTGCTTTGCGGGCTATACCAATGCCGCCATCCCGACCGGCAGCAGCACTTGCGCCCCGCTCAACATCTTTGGCCTCAACAATGCCAGCGCGGCCGCGCTGGCCTATGTGACCGCCAATGCCCAGACGCACCAATCAAACTCGCAGCTCGATTTCGTCTCTTCGCTGCATGGGGACTTCATCCATCTGCCGGCCGGTGACGCCAAGTTCGCGCTGGGTGTCGAAGTCCGCCGCGAAAGCGAACAATTCGATCCGGGGGCGTTCTACCTTGGCCAATTGCAGGCCGATGGCAGCTATACCCAGTATGGCAATTCGATCCCGATTACCCCGGTCAACGGTTCGTACCACACGCACGAAGGCTTTGGCGAACTCACCGTGCCCTTGCTCGGTGAAGACCAGCACATTCCGCTGATGCACGAACTGACCTTCCACGGGGCGGCACGCTATACCGACAACAGCCTGAACGGCGGGTTCTGGTCCTATACCGCCGGCGGGTTCTACGCGCCGGTCAAGGGGCTGACCTTCCGCGGCAACTTCACGCGGTCATTCCGCGAACCGGCGGTGACCGAAGCCTTTGCGCCGAAGGGCTCGGTGTTTGAAACCGGTGCGGACCCGTGCGACAAGCGCAACGTCAACAGCGGCCCCAACCCGACCACCCGCGCAGCGAACTGCGCCGCTGCCGGGATTGACACCGCAACGTTCATTTCGAACATCGATGCCTTCACCATCGAGGGCAGCTCGAGCGGCAACGCGCACTTGCAGAACGAATATGCAAAAAGCTGGACGGTTGGAGCCCAGGCCACACCGGGCTTCATTCCCGGTCTGCGGCTGACCGCTGACTATGTCAGCATCACCATCAGCAACGAAATCAGCCAGCCGGGCATTACTGCCGAAATGGATGGCTGCTATGACTCGAGCAGCTATCCCAACAACCCCTATTGCGCGACCTTCAAGCGCGATGCGAACGGGCAGATCAGCACGTTCACCGACAATTACACCAACATCAACGTGGAATCGTTCCGGGCGCTTCAGGCCGGACTCGACTACACGCTGCCGCTGAACCGGATCGGCCTGCCCAGTTCTGCGGGCAGCCTGGCGGTGAACGCGTCTTACCTGCACACCTATCGCCACTATACCAGCCTCGGGCTGGTGCTCGGCGATATCGGCGACCCGGTGGATTCGGCCAATGCCAATATCCACTGGATGACCAAGCGGTTTGACTGGCTGTGGACGACCATTTTCTATGGCCCGACCCTGATCAGCCCGGCCTCGCCGGCAGGGACTTACGAATATCCGCGGGTCAGCCCCTATCTGATGTTCAACACCTCGATGGGCCTGAAAGTGACCGACAACTTCGACCTGCGGCTGAACGTCAACAACGTGTTCAACCGTTCGGTGACTTATGCCGGTCCGGTGCCCGAATACAGCACCAACCGCGAATTCGACGCGGTGATTGGCCGCTATTTCCGCCTGACCGCGAAAATCCGCTACTGATCGCTGCATCAGCACGGCATGGACGGCCCGCCACTCTCAAAGGGTGGCGGGCCGTTCGCTTTTGCGCCCCCTTGCCAAGCCCCCGCCGGCCATTTAACCGTGCGATTAAGAGGGGATTTGGCCGATGACGTTTGACGAAGTGATTCTGGGCCGGCGCAGCATTCGCGGGTTTCTCGACAAGCCGGTGCCGCGCGCGCTGATCGAAGACGTGCTGGCGCTGGCGATGCGCGCGCCCTCCTCGCTCAACACCCAGCCGTGGAATTTCAGCGTGGTGACCGGCGAACCCTTGGCGCGGATTCGTCAGGGCAATACCGAACGGATGCTGGCCGGGGTTCCCGAATCGCGCGAATTCCGCAAGTTCGAGGTCTATGAAGGCGCGCATCGCGAGCGCCAGGTGGCGATTGCCAAGCAATTGTTCGCCGCAATGGGGATCGAGCGCGACAACAAGGAAAAGCGTCAGGATTGGGTGCTGCGCGGGTTTCGCCAGTTCGATGCGCCGGTCTCGGTGGTGGTCACCTATGACCGCGCGCTGCTCGGCGGCGACATTGCCCCGTTCGATTGCGGCGCGGTGACCACGGCGCTGGTCAATGCGGCCTGGTCACGCGGGCTGGGCTGCGTGATCAACAGCCAGGGCATCATGCAAAGCCCGGTGGTGCGCGAACACGCGCAGATCCCCGAAGACCAGGTGATCATGATCTGCGTGGCGATGGGATGGCCTGATGACAGCTTTCCCGCCAATGCGGTGGTGTCGCAGCGCAAGAGTGTGAGCGAGGCGGCAAGGTTTGTGGGGTTTGCCGAGGAGTGAGCGGCTGGTGATCGCTGCGGGGGAAGGGGCCAAGGATTGATATAACCCCGCAAACCAATGATTCTTATAAACAACCCCGCTCATCCTGAGCCTGTCGAAGGATGCGCGCCAACGCCCGCCCCACGCGCGTTGAGTAACGCGCATACCCCAGCGTTGCGCGCGTCCTTCGACAAGCTCAGGACGAACGGCAATGGGAAAAAAGAGGGTTTCCCGGGCCACACTTGTGCGTAGCCCGGGGAAAAATCAGCGCAGGCGGACGACGTTGTCGCTGGTGCGCGGGTCGCGGCGGTCACCGCGGTATTGGCTGGCCATCGGTTCGTCGCTGACGACAAACGATTCGGTGGCGCCAAAGCCGTTGAACGCGGTTTTCATCGCCGCGCCATAGGCCCCGAGCATGCCGATTTCGATATAGTCGCCCGCGCGCACATCGGCGGGCAGATCGAACGGGCCGGCCATATAGTCCATGTCGTCGCACGTCGGGCCATAGAACGCAAAGCCGACCGCTTCTGCCGCGCATTCGCCATCGCGCAGCAGCCGCACCGGAAAGCGCCAGCCGACATGGCAGGCATCGAACAGCGCGCCATAGGCACCGTCGTTGATATAGAGTTCGCCATCGCGGCGGCGTTCGACCTGGACAATCATCGAATTGTATTCGGCGGCCAGCGCGCGGCCGGGTTCGCACCACAATTCGGCCGAATAGGACACCGGCAGCGATTCATAGACGCGGTCGATCAGCCCGAAATAGTCTTCGAGCGGGGGAGGTTCCATCCCCGGATAGATCGACGGAAAGCCGCCGCCGACATCGATGATATCCACCGTGACCGAGGCATCGACAATCGCCGCGCGCACTTTTTCAAGCGCCTGGACATAGGCAAACGGGCTCATCGCCTGGCTGCCGACATGGAAGCACACGCCCAGCGCATCGGCGAGCTGGCGGCTGGCCTGCAGCAGTTCGCGCGCATCGGCCAATTCGCAGCCGAACTTGGCGGCAAGGCTCAGCTCGGAATATTCCGAAGATACCCGCAAGCGCACGCAGAGCGTCAGATCGGTCGGTTCGACCCCGCCATTGGCTTCGGTGGTGGCGGCGCGGATCTTGTCGAGCTCTTCGATCGAATCGAGGCTGAACGTGCGCACGCCATGGTCGCGATAGGCTTCGATGATCGCCGCCGGGGCCTTGACCGGGTGCATGAAGCACAGCGTGGCCTGCGGCAGCAGGCCGCGCACCAGCCGCGTTTCGGCGATCGAGGCGACGTCATAATGGGTGACCCCCGCATCCCACAGCACCTTGATCAGGTCGGGCGACGGGTTGGCCTTTACCGCGTAGAGCGTCTTGCCCGGAAACTTCTCGACAAAGAAGCGGGCAGCGCGCGCAGCGGCTTGCGGGCGGTTGAGAATGGCGGGTTCGTCCGGCGCGGTGGCGCGGACTACGGCCAAAGCATCGAGATATGTGTGCAACTCAAGGGACCCCCAACGGAATTGTTGAACAAAGCTGCCTTGCGGTTTGGAAGTCCCCATGGGGCAGCGAGCGGCGTAAATAGCCCCTCCCCCCCCCAATTCAAGTGGAAAAATCACCCCATCTCAATTCTGTCACAAAAGTGAAATGGAGCACTCGCCGCTCAGCCCGCCAGCGCCTGACCCAACGCATGCCACATCGGGATCGAAATCGGATCGTTGCCGGCATTGCCCGCCACCGGGTGCGATCCGAACCGCGCGATCACCAGATCGGCCTCTGGCGCCACCCACAGCGCCTGGCCATGGATGCCGCGCGCCGAAAACGCGCCATAGGGCCCGTGGCTGTGCCACCACTGGCTGCCATAGCTCCACGTCGGCAACGAGGGGTAATGGGCATGGTCAAACTGATCGGGCCGGCCACCGCGCCGGATATCGGCAATCGCCGCGGCCGGCACCAGCCCCTGCCCGTCCTGCCGCACCATTTCGCCAAACCGCGCCAGATCTTCGAGCCGCAGACACAGCCCGCCGCCGGCAAACGGCGTGCCGATCGAATCGACCATCACATCGGCATCGTGCAGCCCGAGCGGCGCCCAGAACCGTTCGGTCAGATTGCTGGTGAAATCGCGCCCCGTGACGCGGGTGACGATCCAGTTGAGCACATCGGTGTTGCAGGTGCGATAGGTGAACGCGCGGCCATGCTCGCCATTGCTGCCAAGCTGGCACAGAAAGCTCCACATGTCGCGCGGGCCGGCATAATCGGGCGGCCCCGGCACAAACCCGACCGCCGCGCTATAGGCGCCGATGCCTGAACGCGGGTCGGTATATTCCTCGCTGAAATCGATCGCGGTGGTCATGTCCATCACCTGCCGCACCGTGGCATCGGCAAAGCCGCTCTGCGCCAGTTCGGGCACCAAGCTGGCGACCGGCGCGGCGGGATCGAGCCGCCCTTCGGCAATCAGCGCGGCGGCGATGGTGCCGACAAAGCTCTTGGTCACCGAAAAGGCGATGTGGCGGGTTTCCGGCCCGGTGACCCCGTACCAGCGTTCGAGCACGACGCGGCCGCGATGCACCACCAGCAGGCCATCGGCATAGGTACCAAGCAGGCCCTGTTCGACCGTCATCGGCGTGTCGCTGCCGAGCGGGGTAAACATGACTTGCGCCAATGCTTCATCGATCGCGCGCGGCAGCGGCGCGGCATTGCCCCCGGCGACCCGGCGCGTCGGCAGCAATTCGCGGAAATGCGAAAAGGCCCAGCGTGTCTTGGGAAAGCGCCAGTGGTCGGTATTGCGCCACAGCACCTGCTTTTCGGGCGGCGGCGGGTTGCCCTGCATCCAGCCCAGCGTCAGCGGATCACTGGCAATCGCATCGGGATAGGCATCGGCCATGGCAACTCTCCTGCAGCACTGTCGTTTGCCGCAGTCTGCCCCGCATTTGCCCCGCTTGCCAAGCGATCACGACAGGCGGTCGCGAAAATCCTCGTAGGAAAACCGCCGCACGCGTTCGAGCGTATCGGTCTCGCTGTCCCACAGCCAGATTGACGGCAGCGGCACCCCGTTGAAGGTGGTGGTCTTGACCATCGAATAATGCGCCTGATCGAGAAACGCGAAGCGCGCGCCCGGCTCGCACGCCCCCGGCAGGACATAATCGCCGATCACATCGCCGGCGAGGCACGAGGGCCCGCCCAGCCGCACCGGATCATCGCCATCGGTCCGTTCGCCCAGCATCGCCGGGCGATAGGGCGCCTCGATCACATCGGGCATATGGCAGGTGGCGGAAATGTCGGTAATCGCCACCGGCATGCCGTTGTGCTGCACATCGAGCACGCTGCCGACCAGAATGCCGGCATCGAGCGCAACCGCCTCGCCCGGCTCAAGATAGATATCGCAGCCGGTGTCGGCGCGCACCTGTTGCAGAAACGCGACCAGCTCATCACGCTGGTAATCGGCGCGGGTGATATGATGCCCGCCGCCGAAATTGAGCCATTGCAGCCGCCCGAAATGCGGCGCCAGCAAGGGCCGCAGCGCATTCCAGGTCTGCTGCAGCGGGGTGAAATCCTGTTCGCACAGCGTGTGGAAATGCACCCCTGACACCCCGTCGAGATGTTCGGCGCGCAACTGGTCGATCGGAAAGCCCAGCCGCGAATGCGGCGCGCACGGATCATAGCGCGGCACTTCGCCGGTGGCGAATTGCGGATTGATCCGCAGACCCACATCAAACCGCTCGCCGCGCACCCGCGCCGCCGCCAGACAATCGCCAAACCGCGCGATTTGCCCCGGCGAATTGAAAATCACATGGTCCGACAGGCGGCAGATTTCGGGCAGATCCTCGGCCTTGTAACCCGCGCAATAGGTCGCGATTTCGCCGCTGTAATGCTCGCTGGCGAGCCGCGCTTCCCACAGGCCCGAGGTGCACACGCCATCGAGATGGCGGCCGATCAACGGCGCCACACGCCACATGCTGAACGCCTTCAACGCGGCAAGCAGCTTGATCCCGGCGCGGTCGCGCACATCCGCCAGCACGCCCAGATTGTGCCGCAGCCGCGCGGCATCAACCACAAAGGCGGGGCTGTCGACCCGGTTCAGGTCAAACCGGGCAAACGCCCCGGGATCACCCGCGCGCGTTTCCATCAGAACGCCAGCGGCGCATCGAGTTCGTGGACCTGCCACGGCAGCCCGTGATCATTGAGCATCGCCATGAACGGATCGGGATCGAACTGTTCGATATTGAACACGCCCGCGCCGCCCCACACGCCCTGCACCAGCAGCGCCGCGCCGATCATCGCCGGCACCCCGGTGGTATAGCTGACCGCCTGGTTGCCGGTTTCGGCATAGGCGTCTTCGTGGTCGCAGACGTTGTAGACATAGAACGTCTTTTCCACCCCGTCCTTCAACCCGGTGGCAATGTCGCCGATATTGGTCTTGCCCTTGGTCGTCGGCCCCAGCGAGGCCGGTTCGGGCAGCACCGCCTTGAGGAATTGCAGCGGGATGATTTCCTTGCCTTCATAGATCACCGGGTCGATCCGGGTCATGCCGACATTCTGCAGCACGGTCAGGTGCGTGATATAGGCCTCGCCAAAGGTCATCCAGAACCGCGCGCGCTCCATTTCGGGGATGAACCGCGCAAGGCTTTCGAGCTCTTCGTGGTACATCATGTACATCGTCTTGGGCCCGACTTGGTCGAAATCGAACACCTGTTTGGTGCTCATCGCCGGGGTTTCGACGAAAGTGCCGCCTTCCCAGTGGCGCGCCGGGGCGGTCACTTCGCGGATGTTGATTTCCGGGTTGAAATTGGTGGCAAAGGCCTGGCCGTGGTCGCCGCCGTTGCAATCGAGGATGTCGAGCGTGCGGATGGTGTCGAGCTTGTGCTTTTTCAGCCACATCGCAAACACGCTGGTCACCCCGGGATCGAACCCGGAACCGAGCAGCGCGGTCAGCCCGGCCGCCTTGAACTTGTCCTGATAGGCCCACTGCCACGAATATTCGAAGCGGGCGACATCGCGCGGTTCGTAATTGGCGGTGTCCATGTAATTGACCCCGGCGGCAAGGCACGCGTCCATGATCGCCAGATCCTGATAAGGCAGCGCCAGATTGACCACCAGCGCGGGGCGCACGGCGTTGAGCAGCGCGGTGGTCGCGACGACATCGTCGGCATCGATCTGATAGGTGGCGACATCGCGCCCGGTGCGCTGCTTGACGCTGGCGGCGATCGCCTCGCATTTTGACAGGGTGCGGCTGGCCAGCGCGATCTCGCTGAAAATGCCGGGATTCATCGCCATCTTGTGAACCGCGACCGAGCCGACGCCGCCGGCGCCGATGACAAGAACTTTGGCCATGGGTGATCTCCGCAGTATTACAGACAGTTTTGCCGGGACAGGCATCGGTTGCGGCGTCTAGACTGTCATGATGACAAACCCAAGCCCCGATTCACCCTTGTCATATTCACGCGCGCCGACCCGCGAGGGCGTGCTGCGCGCCGCCGACAAGATCGCCGCGCTGCTGCCCGCCACCCCCCTGCTGCCGCTCGATCTGCCCCACGGCGGGCGCGTGTGGTGCAAGGCGGAAAGCCTGCAACCGGTCGGCGCGTTCAAGATCCGCGGCGCGTGGCACCGGCTGACCGATCTCGATGACGCGCAGCGCGCGCGCGGCGTGGTCGCGGTATCGAGCGGCAACCATGCGCAGGGCGTGGCCTGGGCGGCGCGGCGGCTGGGAATTGCCGCGACGATCGTGATGCCCGCCGATGCGCCGCAAGTGAAGCTCGAGGCCACGCGGGCAATGGGCGCCACGGTGGTGCTCTATGATCGGCGCGGCGGCGAATCGCGCGATGCGGTGGCGGCGGCGCTGATCGCGCAAAGCGGCGCCGAACTGGTCCATGCCTATGGCGATCCGTGGGTGATCGAGGGCCAGGGCAGCGCGGGGATCGAACTCGCCGCGCAGATGCCGGCGCAGGCGGGCGGGCCGGCAACGCGGATCGTCGCGCCGTGCGGCGGCGGTGGACTGACCGCCGGGCTGATCCTCGCCTGTCCCGAAGCGACCGTGGTGCCGGTCGAGCCCGAACATTGGGATGATCTGCGCCGCAGCCTGATCAGCGGCCGGATCGAAAGCGTACCGCGCGAGGCGCCGGTCACCGCGTGCGACGCCTTGCAGACTCCGGCGACCTATCCGATCAATTTCGACGTGCTGCGCGCCGCCGGCACTAAAGGCGTGGCGGTGAGCGAGGACGAAGTGCGCGCGGCGCAGCGGCTGGCGTTTGCCGCGCTGCATCTGGTGATCGAACCCGGCGGCGCGGCGGCGCTGGCGGCGGTCATGGCCGGCAAAGTGCCCGCCGATGGCCGCACCGTGGTGGTGCTGTCGGGCGGCAATGTCGATGCCGCCGCCTTTGCCGGGGTAATCGCGGCCTAGACTTGCAACAAATCCGCAACAGCACTGTCGTATCCCCCCCCTTATCACTTTTTGAGATAAGGGTATTTGCAATGGTCATGCAGGCGACACGCGCGAACCACGCACCGCTGGTCAAGGCAGTGGTGCGCAAGCGCGCCGGGGTTGGCGGCAAAGTGCTCGACCATGCCTTTGCGCTGGCATTTCGCGGGCTGGTCTATGCGCAGATCTGGGAAGACCCGGAAATCGATATCGAGGCGCTCGCTATCCGCCCCGACATCCGCATGGTGGCGATCGCCAGCGGCGGGTGCAACGTGCTGTCCTATCTGGTGGCCGATCCGGCGGCGATTACCGCGGTCGATCTCAATACCGCGCATGTCGCGCTCAACCGGCTCAAGCTCGCATCGGCCAAACACTTGCCCGACTATGCGCATTTCCGCCGCTTTTTTGCCGAAGCGGACAAGCCGTCGAACCTTGCCGCCTATCACGCCTATGTCGCGCCGTTCCTCGACGATGCGACACGGCGCTATTGGGAGGGGCGCGATCTGACGATGCGGCGGCGGATCGGCGGGTTTCGCCGCGGGATCTACAAGCGCGGGCTGCTCGGCGGGTTTATCGGCATGGCGCATCTGGTGGCGCGGCTTTACCGCATCGATCTGTCGGCGATGCTCGAGGCCCCCACGCTCGAAGCGCAGCGCGCGGTGTTCGAGGCGCAACTGGCGCCGGTGTTCGACAAGCGCTTTGTCCGCTGGCTGACCGATCAGCCCGCCGCGCTGTTCGGGCTGGGGATTCCTCCGGCGCAGTTTGACGCGCTGGCCGGCGATCAGCCGATGGCGCATGTGCTGCGCCGCCGGCTGGAAAAGCTCGCCTGCGATTTTGCGGTGGGCGACAATTACTTTGCCTGGCAGGCGTTCGGGCGCGGCTATGCCCGGGGGGCCGATGCTGCGCTGCCGCCCTATCTGCAGCGCGCCAACTGGGATGCGGTGCGCAGCCGGGTCGACCGGGTCGATGTTGCGCATGCCAATCTGATCGACTGGCTGGCGGCGCAACCGGGTGGCTCGCTCGATCGCTATGTGCTGCTCGATGCGCAGGACTGGATGGATGCGGCAACGATCAACGCGCTGTGGCGCGAAGTGACCCGCACCGCCCTGCCCGGCGCGCGCGTCCTGTTCCGCACCGCTGCCGAACCGAGCCTGCTGCCCGGCACGCTCGCTCCGGCGCTGCTCGATCGCTGGACTTATCATGCCGAAGCTTCGGCCGATTACACCCGGCGCGACCGCAGCGCGATCTATGGCGGGGTGCATCTCTATGAGCTCAAGGCATGACCAGCGGCCATGCCCTGCTGATGGACCGGGTCTATGCCCGGCAGAAACATATCTATGACGCGACGCGCAAATATTACCTGTTCGGGCGGGACCGGCTGATCGCCGCTATGGCGGCGCGGCCGGGGCAGCGTGTGCTCGAACTGGGCTGCGGCACCGGGCGCAATCTGGCGCAGATCGCGCGGGCCTGGCCGGGGGTGCAGCTTCATGGCATCGATATTTCGCGCGCAATGCTCGATACCGCCGCCGCACGGGTGCCCGCCGGCACCGCGCTGGCGCAGGCCGATGCCAGCCGGTTTGACCCCGCCGCGCTGTTCGGCAGCGACCGGTTTGACCATGTGGTGATTTCCTATGCGCTGTCGATGATCCCCGATTGGACCGGCACGCTGGAACAGGCGGTGCGCTGTCTCGATTGCGGCGGGTCATTGCATGTGGTCGATTTTGGCGATCTCGCCGGGCTGCCGCGCCCGCTCGGCTGGCTGTTGCGCGGCTGGTTGCGGCGCTTTCATGTCAGCATCCGCGCCGATCTCGGCGATGTGGCGACGGCCCTGGCGCGGCGCCACAGCCTTGATGCCAAGATCACCGACGGGCCGGGACACTATTACCGCCTCGTCACGCTGCACCGTCCGGTTTGACAAGTCCGCCCCTGCACCGCATCGTGGCGCCCATAACAAGGGTTGCAAGCGGGGGATGCGATGCAGGCTGATATTCTGGCGCCGGCGATCGTGCTGGTGCTGTGGACGCTGATCATGCTGGTCTGGCTGGCGGCAGTGCGGTTTCCGGCGGTCAGCAAGGCGCGCGGGATCAAGCCGAAGCCGGGGATGCGCGGGCAGGATCTGGATACCGTGCTGCCGCCGCGCGCCAATTGGCCGGCGCACAATTATGCGCATCTGGTTGAACAGCCGACGCTGTTTTACGCCACCGTGGTGATCGCCGCGCTGGTCAGGCATGGCCGCGCCGATGTCGCGCTGGCCTGGGGCTATGTCGCGATCCGCATCGTGCATTCGCTGTGGCAGGTCACGGTCAACCGCATTCCGCTGCGGTTTGGCCTGTTCATCGCCTCTACGCTGTGCCTGCTGGTGCTGGCGCTGCGCGTGGCAATCACCTGTTTTGCGCAGGCATTTTGAACAAGGGGGAACGATGATGATGGCACACTATACCGGCATGGCGATTCTGGGCCCGGTGGTCGCGCTGGCGGCGTGGACGATGGTGATGTGGCTGTGGATGTATGCCAAGCGCATCCCGGCGATCAACAAGCTGCCGCAGCCCGATACTCCCGGTGCCGATCAGGGCTGGACCGGCGCGATGCTCGAAGGGCTGCTGCCCCCGGCGGTGCAATGGCCGGCGCACAATTACAACCACCTGCACGAGGCGCCGACGGTGTTCTATGCCGTCGCGCTGACGCTGGCGGTGCTTGGCGCGGGCGACGGGACCAATGCCATGCTGGCCTGGGCCTATGTCGGGCTGCGCGTGGCGCATTCGATCTGGCAGGCGACGGTCAACAAAGTGATGCCGCGCTTTGCCTTGTTCACTTTGTCGACGCTGGTGCTGATCGCACTGATCGTGCGCGCCGCGCTTATGCTGGTTTGACGAAGAGGCTGGCCAGTTCGACGTGCGTGGACCAGCGGAACTGGCCCACCCCGCGCAATTCGGCCAGCCGATAGCCCCCGGCGATCAGCCTTGCGGCATCGCGCGCCCAGCTCGCCGGGTTGCAGCTGACATAGACGACGCGTTCGACCTGTGACGCAGCGATCTGGTCGACCTGTTCGCGCGCCCCGGCGCGTGGCGGGTCGAGCAGCACGGCGGCAAAGCGGTTCAATTCATCGACCTGCAACGGATTGCGATAGAGATCGCGGTGCAGCGCATGGACACTGCGTCCCTGCGCCCGCGCCGCCATTTGCGCGCACACATGCGCATCGCGCGCCGCCTCGACCGCCAGCACTTTGGCGCCACCGGCCGCCAGCGCAAAGGCAAACGTGCCCAGCCCGGAAAACAGGTCAACAATCGTCGGCGCCCCGGCCAGCCATGCGCGCGCGGCGGCAACCAGCGCCGCTTCGCCATCGGCGGTGGCCTGCAGAAACCCGCCCGGCGGCAGGCTGACCGCCGTACCGCCCAGCGTGACGGTGACCGGTTCGGGCTCCCACACCGCTTCCGGCCCATAGCCATTGTCGAGCGTCAGCCGCGCCAGCGCCTGATCGCGGGCAAAGTCGATCAAGGCCTCGGTGGCGGCCAGCCCTTCGGCCTGATAGCCGGCCAGATCGAGCGCCACGCCCTGATCGGCCAGAGTCAGCGCCAGATCGACCGCCAGCGCGCGATCGCCGCGCGCGGCAAACAGCCGGCGCAGCGGTTCGACCAGCGCGAACAGCGGCGGGGCCAGCACATCGCACTGTTTCAGATCGACAATGCGGTGCGATCCACCTTCGCGAAAGCCGATCACCACGCGCCGGCCGATCGCCTGCGCGTGCAGCGTGGCGCGGCGGCGGCTGAACGGCGGCGAGACGTGCGGCGGCGGCATGTCCCCCGGCTCGATCCCCTGCCCCCGCGCGCCCCCGGCAACGCGATCATTGACGAACTGCGCCAGCGCGCGGTCCGACAAGTGTTGCAACTGGCACGATCCGCAGGCCGGAAAATGGCGGCAGGCCGGCGCGACATGATCGGGGCCGTGGATCAGGCTGCCGTCGGGCTGCACCACATCGCCCGGCGCGGCCAGCGCGACATGGCGGCCATCGGCGGTGGCGCCGTCGCCTTTGGCGGCAACGCGGACGATCAAACCGGAAACTTCTGTCATGCTGCGGCGCCTAACGCAGCACGCACCCTGTCGGCAAGCTCGCTCGCACAAAAGGCCGGGCCCGCCAGCCGCGCCGCCTCGCCATGCAGCCACAGCGCCTCGGCAGATGCGGCAAAAGCATCGCGGCGCACCGCCAGCCGGCTGACCACCAGCCCGGCGAGCACATCGCCGCTGCCCGCCACCGACAGCCACGACGACGCGCGCGGCGCCACCAGAACCCGGCCATCGGGCGCGGCCAGCGCGCTGTCGGGGCCTTTGGCCAGCACCACCGCGCCGCTCGCCCGCGCCAGCGCGAGCGCGCGATCGGCGCGTGTGCCCTGCCCCGCCAGGCGATAGGCCCGTTCCAGCGCGACCAGTTCGCCCTGATGCGGGGTCAGCACCGCCGCCGCCATGCCCGGACGCAACAGGTGCAGCGCATCGGCATCGACCACCGCCGGCACCCCGGACGACAGCACCGCGCGCAAGGCCGCACGCGCCGCCGCATCGCGCCCCAGCCCCGGCCCGACCAGCACCGCCGCGCTGCGCCCATCGGCCAGCGCCTGCGCCGGGTCCTGCCGCAGCACCACCAGATCAGGCAGCACCGCGCCGCAATCGCCCAGCGCCGCCAGCCGCACATAGCCCGCCCCGGCATGGCGCGCCGCGCCCGCCGCGAGCAGCGCCGCGCCGGGCATCGCCCCGCCCACGATCGTCGCCAGCCCGCGCCGGTATTTGTGCGCATCGGCCGCCGGCGCAGCAAAGACCGGCCTGGGCAGCACCCGCGCCGCACCGGGCACCGCCGCACAGCCGATATCGACCAGCCGCAACGCCCCCATCCGCGCGCATCCCGGCATCGCGAAATGCGCGGGCTTCCACGCCCCCAGCGCCAGCGTCAGCGCAAATGGCGGCAGATCTTCATTGAGCACCGCGCCGCTGTCGCTGTCTATCCCGCTCGGCACATCGATCGCGATGGACTGGCGCGCCCCGGCCATCAGCGCGCACAACAGCGCCAGCAGATCGGGCTCGACCGCGCGGGTCAGCCCCGCCCCGAACAGTGCATCGACCATGATATCGCCCTGCGGCAGATCGGCCGGAATCCCGTCGATCACCGCCACCGGACAGGCGGCGCGCGCCGCGATCGCCGCAGCGGTGCGCGGCGGCAGCGGCGCGACGACTTGCACGCGATTGCCCCATGCGGCCAATTCGCGCGCGATCACATAGCCATCGCCGCCATTGTTGCCCGGCCCGCACAGCACGGTCACGCTGCGCCCGGCGGCGATGCGGTGCACCCATTGCGCCGCACCGTGCCCGGCGCGGTCCATCAGGCTTTCGACACTGTCCCCTGCGGCGATCAGCGCGGCCTCGGCCTCGCGCATTTGCGCGACGCGCAGCACCTGGGCCGGATCGGCGCGCGGGTCCAAGCGTCAGGACCGCCGCAATTGCGTTACGTCACGCACCGCGCCGCGCGCGGCGCTGGTGGTCATCGCCGCATAGGCCTGCAAGGCAGGCGAAACCTGGCGCGGGCGCGGCTTGGCCGGCGCCCAAGCGGCCTCGCCCTTGGCCTCCATCGCGGCGCGGCGGCGGTCGAGTTCGGCATCGCTGACATCGACATTGATGCTGCGCGCGGGGATGTCGATAACGATGCGGTCGCCCTGTTCGATCAGCCCGATCGCCCCGCCTTCGGCGGCTTCGGGGCTGACATGGCCGATCGACAGCCCCGACGTCCCGCCCGAAAAGCGCCCGTCGGTGACCAGCGCACAGGCTTTGCCCAGCCCTTTTGATTTGATGTAGCTGGTGGGGTAAAGCATTTCCTGCATCCCCGGCCCGCCGCGCGGCCCTTCATAGCGGATCACCACGACATCGCCGGCCTTGACCTGGCCGGTCAGAATGCCGGTCACCGCGGCGTCCTGGCTTTCAAACACCACCGCCGGGCCGGCAAAGCGCAGGATTGATTCATCGACCCCGGCGGTTTTGACGATGCAGCCATCGAGCGCGATATTGCCGCGCAGCACGGCCAACCCGCCATCGGCCGAAAAAGCATGTTCGACCGAGCGGATCACCCCGCCGACGCGGTCGCTGTCGAGATCGTCCCACCGCCGGTTCTGGCTGAACGCGACTTGCGTCGGCACCCCGCCCGGCGCCGCGCGGTAGAATTCGCGCACCGCTTCGGATTGGGTGCGGACAATGTCCCACTGATCGAGCGCATCGCCCATGGTGCGGCTGTGCACTGTCGGCAGATCGGTGTGGAGCAGGCCGCCGCGATCGAGCTCTCCCAGGATCGCCATGATCCCGCCGGCACGGTGGACATCTTCCATATGCACATCGGCCTTGGCCGGGGCGACCTTTGACAGGCACGGCACGCGGCGCGACAGCCGGTCGATATCGGTCATGGTGAAATCGACCCCCGCCTCGTGCGCGGCGGCGAGCAGGTGCAGCACGGTATTGGTCGATCCGCCCATCGCGATATCGAGGCTCATCGCGTTTTCAAACGCGGCATGGCTGGCGATCGCGCGCGGCAGCACGCCGGCATCATCCTGTTCGTAATGGCGCTTGCACAGATCGACGATCAGCCGCCCCGCCTCGCGGAACAGGCGTTCGCGGTCGGCATGGGTGGCCAGCACCGAACCGTTGCCGGGCAGGCTCAGCCCCAATGCCTCGGTCAGGCAGTTCATCGAATTGGCGGTAAACATGCCGCTGCACGATCCGCAAGTCGGGCAGGCCGAACGTTCGATCGTCTGGACTTCCTCGTCGGTATAGCTGTCGTCGGCGGCGGCGACCATCGCATCGACCAGGTCGAGCGCGTGTTCGCGCCCGCGCAGCACGACTTTGCCCGCCTCCATCGGCCCGCCCGAAACGAACACCACCGGGATATTGATGCGCAAGGCCGCCATCAGCATGCCGGGGGTGATCTTGTCGCAATTGGAAATGCACACCATCGCATCGGCGCAATGGGCATTGACCATATATTCGACGCTGTCGGCGATCAGATCGCGGCTGGGCAGCGAATAGAGCATGCCGTCGTGGCCCATGGCGATGCCGTCATCGACCGCGATGGTGTTGAATTCCTTGGCCACCCCGCCGGCTGCGGCGATTTCGCCGGCAACCAGTTGGCCCAGATCCTTCAAATGGACATGCCCCGGCACGAACTGGGTGAACGAATTGACCACCGCGATGATCGGCTTGCCGAAATCGGCGTCGGTCATCCCGGTTGCCCGCCACAGGCCGCGCGCGCCGGCCATGTTGCGACCATGCGTGGTGGTGCGGGAACGATAGGGGGGCATGCGGACAACTCCGTGACTGAATGCGGGGTGATGAGCGGGAATCTGCACCCTCTAGCGCAGGCCGGCGCTGAAATCGAAAGTAATCTTTGCGACTATCCGCCGATCGCAGCGATCATCCGCGTCAGCCGTTCGGCCCACACGCGCTGCCCTGCCGCATCGCCGATCTGGTCCTGCCGCAGTTCGATCCCGACATAGGCGATGCCGCGCGCTTCGGCATGGCGGTTCATCGTCGCGTTGAGCAGCACGCCCGAATAGGGCTGCTGATCGCCGACGCACAGCGCCGAATCCTGCCGCAACCATGCCAGCGCGGCGCGGCTGGCGCGATCATCGCGGTTGTACAGCACACCGACATGCCACGGGCGCGGTGCCGCCTGTTCGCTCGCCAGCATCGGCGTGAAACTGTGCAGCGACACGATCAGCCGCGGCGGCGCGCGATCGAGCAGCGCCGCCAGCCCCGCGTGATAGGGATGGAAAAACCGCGCCAGCCGCGCCTGGTGGCCGGCATGATCGAGCGCATTGCCGGGAATGGCATGGCCATCGCTGGCCAGCGGGATCACCGCCGGGGCATCAGCATCGCGGTTGAAATCGCACACCAGCCGGCTGACCCCGCCCTGAAACGCGGCAATCCCGGGCTCGCGCGCGAGCAAGGCGCCGACTTCGGCCACGCCGATATCGACCGCGATATGCTGGTGCAGCAGCGCCGGATCGATGCCCAGATCGATATCGGCCGGAACATGGTTCGAGGCATGGTCCGACACCACCAGCACCCCGCCCGGTTGCGGCGTGCCGAGCACGCGAAACGCCTCGGTCATCGCAAGGCCCCGGCCAATTGCCACCAGTCGGGCCGCAGCGCGGACACTTGCGCGGCGGCCCGATCGCGCGCCGGGACATCGCCATAGAGCGCAAAACAGGTCGCGCCCGATCCCGACATGCGCACCAGCCGCGCGCCGGTCGTGGCCAGCACATCGAGCACAGCCGCGATTTCGGGCACCAGCGCGCAGGCCGGCGCCTGCAAGTCATTGCGCGCCTCCAGCCACTGCGCCGGATCGAGCGGCCCGCGATCGATCCCGTCCCACGCGCGAAACACCGGCCCGGTCGGACAGGCCACGCGCGGATTGACCAGCAGCACCGGCATGCCGCGCAGATCATCGGTATCGAGCACGCGCAGCTGTTCGCCCACCCCGCTGCCGAAACAGCTCTGCGACACCACGCAAGCCGGCACATCGGCGCCGAGGTCGGCCGCGACATCCCCCGGTGCCACCACCGGATCGCCCCACAGCCGCGCCGCCAGCCGCAGCGCCGCCGCCGCATCGGCCGACCCGCCGCCAATGCCCGAGGCAATCGGCAAGTGCTTGTCGAGCGTGAAGGCGATGCCGCCGGTGATGCCGTTGCGCATGGCCAGCAGGCGTGCGGCGCGCAGCACCAGATTGTCGGATTCGGCGGCCAGATCGCCGGCGAACGGACCGGTCAGTGCGAGCGTGAAGCCGTCTGCCGGTTGCGCCGTCAGCCGATCGCCGGCATCGACGAAGGCGAACAGCGTTTCGAGTTCGTGATAGCCGTCGCTGCGCCGGCGCCGCACGTGCAGCGCGAGGTTGATTTTGGCAAAGGCGGTATCGTGGATCATGCGATGCCTTTTTTCGCCGCCTGACCGTGCAGGCAATCCCGCAGTTCCGGCTTATCCTGAGCCCTGAACCCACCCCCGCTCATCCTGAGCCTGTCGAAGGATGCGCGCGCACGGTTGAGTTTGCGTGTGTTTCCCGCGCGTGGGGCAGGCGTTGGCGCGCGTCCTTCGACAAGCTCAGGATGAACGGGGTTTGTTGGGGTGGGGCAAAGCCTGGTTTTGCAGCAAGTGCCAAAAAGAGCCGCCGCCCCACCCATCACATATTCGGATAATTCGGCCCGCCGCCACCTTCCGGCGTCACCCAGGTGATATTCTGCGTCTTGTCCTTGATATCGCAAGTCTTGCAGTGAACACAATTCTGCGCGTTGATCTGCAAGCGTGGATTGCCTTCCTCGACCCCGGTAAACTCATAAACCCCGGCAGGGCAGAAGCGCGCTTCGGGCCCGGCGTAGAGCTTCAGGTTCACATTCACCGGCACTTCGGGGTCGGCCAGCACGAGGTGGCAGGGCTGGTCTTCCTCGTGGTTGGTATAGCTGAACGCGACATTGGTCAGCCGGTCAAAGCTGATCACCCCGTCGGGCTTGGGATAGCTGATCGGGCGATAGAGATCGGCGCGCTGGGTGGCGGCGGCATCGCTGTGGTGCTGCATGGGCTTGACCGGATTGATCCGCAGCACGCGCGCCCACATGTCGGCGCCGGCCAGCACGGTGCCCAGCGCACCGCCGAATTTGGCGACCAGCGGCTGCGCGTTCTGCACCAGTTTCAATTCCTGCGCGATCCAGCTGCTGCGCACCGCGGCATCGTATTCGTCGAGCGCATCGTGTTCGCGCCCGGCCGACAGCGCGGCGGCAATCGCTTCGGCCGCCAGCATGCCCGATTTCATCGCGGTATGGCTGCCCTTGATGCGCGGCACATTCACGAACCCGGCCGAACAGCCGATCAGCGCGCCGCCTGGGAACGCGAGGTGCGGCACCGATTGCCAGCCGCCTTCGTTGATCGCGCGCGCGCCATAGGCAACGCGGCGGCCGCCTTCGAGGATCGCGCGGATCTCCGGGTGCTGCTTCCAGCGCTGGAATTCCTCGTAGGGGTAAACATAAGGATTGGCATAATCGAGCGCGGTAACAAACCCCAGCGCAACCTGGTTGTTGGCCTGGTGGTAAAGGAACCCGCCGCCCCACGATTGCGATTCCGACAGCGGCCAGCCCTGGGTGTGCAGCACCCGGCCGGGCACATGCTTGGCCGGATCAATGTCCCACAGTTCCTTGATGCCGATGCCATAGACTTGCGGCTGGCAATCGCGCTCGAGATCGAAGTGGCCCTTCAACTGCTTGGTCAGGTGCCCGCGCGCGCCTTCGGCAAACAGCGTGTATTTGGCGTGGAGTTCCATCCCCGGCTGATAATCGGGCTTTTTGCTGCCATCCTTGGCTATGCCCATGTCGCCGGTGGCGACCCCCATCACCGCGCCCTTGTCGTCAAACAGCACTTCGGCGGCGGGAAAGCCGGGGAAGATTTCGACCCCCAGTTCGCTCGCCTGTTCGGCTAGCCAGCGGCACAGATTGCCCAGACTGCCGGTATAATTGCCGTGGTTCGACATGAACGGCGGCATCGGCCAGTGCGGCAGGGCATATTTGCCGGTCTTGGTCAGCACCCAGTGCCAGTTGTCGGTCACCGGGGTTTCGGCCAGCGAACAGCCCATGGTGCGCCAATCGGGCAGCAATTCATCGAGCGCGCGCGGATCGACCACCGCGCCCGACAGGATATGCGCGCCGATCTCCGAGCCTTTTTCGAGCACACAGACGCTGATCTCGGGATTGACCTGTTTCAGCCGGATCGCCGCCCCCAGCCCCGCCGGCCCGCCGCCGACGATGACAACGTCATAGGGCATTGATTCGCGTGTGGTCATCCGTCTGCTCCATCGGGGTGGCCGGCCCTGCCCGGCCGGATTCACCGTTAATCGGGTGATTGATTTGCCGCCAAGCCTTGAAAGCAGACGCGCAGAAGGTCAATAGGCGTTGGATGCAGGCGAGCGGCTTATCCGATCTGGGCAGACCCACCCGCGCCGATCTGGCTGCCGCGCTCGACTGGTGGCGGCTGGCCGGGGTCGATGGCGATTGGCTCGACGCGCCGCAATCGTGGCTGGCACCCGCCGCATCCGCCGCCCCGGCCGCTCGGACCGCCGCGCCGGTGGTCGAGGCCGCCCCGGCGCTGCCCGGCGGTGGCCCGGCAGCCTGGCCGACCGAACTGGCGCAATTTGCGCAATGGTGGCTGGAAACCCCCGATCTGGCCCCCGCCGGCGTGCCGCGACTGGCCCCTGTCGGCCCGGCCGAACCGCCGCTGATGATCGTCGCGGCGATGCCCGGCGCCGATGATCATGATGCGCTGCTGTCGGGGCGCAGCGGGCGGCTGCTCGACGGATTTCTCGCCGCCGCCGGCTACAGCCGCGAGGCGGTCTATTGCGCCAGCGCGCTGCCGGCCCGAATCGCCGCGCCCGACTGGGCGGCGCTGGCGGCGCAGGGGCTGGGCGAAGTGCTGCGCCACCATTGCGCGCTGGTGCGGCCGCAGCGGGTGATCCTGTTTGGCGAAGCGGGCATTTCGGCGCTGCTCGGCCACGCTCCACCGCATAAGTCAACGCATTTACCGCCAATCAACCATGATGGCCCCATGATCCCGGCGTTGTACGGGTACGATCTGGATGCCATGGTCGCCCGCCCGGCGCTGAAGGCCGGTCTGTGGAGCCGCTGGCTCGACTGGATAGCGGCGTAATCTGAATACGGGACACAGTTTTGCGATTGCCACTGCCTTTTTCCCATGCCCGCGATCGTCGCCGCGCCGTGCTCGCGGCGGTTGCGCTCGGCGCTTTGGCGTGCAGCGCGGCGCCGGCGCTGGCCAATTCCGCAGCCGCCGACTATTTCCGCAACCGCGCCGATCGCACCGCGGTGCCGACGCTGCTCAGCGCCGACGAACGCGGCTATTACCAGCAACTGTTCGCCGCGCTGTCGAAGCAGGATTGGGCCACCTCGCGGCAATTGCTTGATCAGCGCGCCGATGGCCCGCTCCACGCGGTGGCGCGGGCGCAATATTATCTTGCCGCCGGATCGCCGCGTGCAGAAGCCTCGGCGCTCACCGATCTGATCGCGCGAGCGCCCGATCTGCCGTGGTCCGATGCCCTGGCGCGGCTGGCGATCAAGCGCGGTGCGGCCTCGCTGCCGGCGGCGCTGCCCGATGCGCAGGCGCTGTTTGCCCAGCCGGGCCTCGCCCGCCGGATCAAACCGCACCGTGTTGCCGATGGCACGATGCCCGATGCCGTGGCCAGCGCGATCGATGCGCGGGTCAAGGCCGACGATGCCCCCGGCGCGCGCGCGCTGCTCGACGGGGTCGATGCCACGCTGTCGAGCGAGGCGCGCGCCGAATGGCGGCAGAAAATCGCCTGGGCGTTCTATATCAACAACGATGACGCCACCGCGCGCACCATCGCCCTGTCAGCGATGGACGGCGGCAGCGGCGCCTGGGTGGCAGAGGCGCTGTGGACCGCCGGCCTCGCGGCCTGGCGGCTCGACGATTACCCCGCCGCCGGTGACAGCTTTGCCCGCGCCGCCGGGATGACACAGAATGCCGAACTCGGCGCGGCGGCCAATTACTGGGCCTCGCGCGCCTGGCTGCGCGCGCGCATGCCCGACAAAGTGGCCGCCTCGCTGCGCGCCGCCGCGGCGCAGCGCGACACGCTCTATGGCATGATCGCCGCCGAAGCGTTGGGCCTGCGCGAAACGGCGAGCAAGGCGAGCGCCGATTTCACCGGCGAAGACTGGCAGCGGCTGCGCACGATCGCCAATGTGCGGCTGGCGGTGCAATTGTGCGAAGTCGGCGCCGAAGGGCTGGCCGATCAGGTGCTGCGCCATCAGGCGCGGATCGGCGATCCGACGCTCTATGCCCCGCTGTCGCGGCTCGCGCGCGATCTCGGGCTGCCCGGCGCGCAATTGTGGATGGCGGCCAATGCCCCCGCCGGCGCGCATGCCGATGAAGCGGCGCGTTTCCCCGCCCCGCGCTGGGTGCCGGTCAACGGCTGGAAAGTCGATCCCGCGCTGCTGTTTGCCCATGCCTTGCAGGAAACCAATTTCCGCACCGAAGCGGTCAGCCCGGCCGGCGCGCGCGGGGTGATGCAGGTGCTGCCCGGCACCGCGCGGATGCTGGCGCGCAACGAACCGGTGATGGCGGGCCGCGAAACCCAACTCGACCAGCCAGAAGTCAATCTGGCGTTCGGACAGATTTACCTGAAACTGCTGAGCGAAAAGCCGGCAACGCAAGGGCTGCTGCCCAAAGTGATCGCCGCCTATGACGCCGGGCCGCAGCCGATCGACCGCTGGAACAGCCAGATCCGCGACCATGGCGATCCGCTGCTGTGGATGGAATCGATTCCCTATTGGGAAACGCGCGGCTATGTGACTGCGGTGATGCGCAATTACTGGATGTATGAACGCCAGGCCGGCGGCCCTTCGGAAAGCCGGATCGGGCTGGTGCAATTGCAATGGCCGCGCTTTCCCGGGTTGACCGGCGCCACCAATACCAGGCTGGCCAGCCGTGGCGATTGACCCGACCCGCACCTTCAAGCCGATCAACATCGCGCTGCTCACGGTATCCGACACGCGCGGGCCGGAAGACGATACTTCGGGCGATATCCTCGCCGAACGTATCCGCAGCAAGGGCCACATGCTGGTTACCCGCGCGATCGAACGCGACGATGCCACGCGGATCGCCTCGCGGCTGAACAACTGGATCGACGATCGCGCGATCGACGCGGTGGTGATTACCGGCGGCACCGGGCTGACCGGCCGCGATGTCACCCCCGAAGCGCTCGACCGCGTCAAGACCCGCGATATTCCTGGCTTTGGCGAACTGTTCCGCTGGATCAGCTATCAGACCATCGGCACTTCGACGATCCAGTCGCGCGCCTGCGCGGTGGTCGCGCGCGGGACCTATATCTTTGCGCTGCCGGGCTCGAACGGCGCGGTCAAGGACGGCTGGGACCGCATCCTTGACGAACAACTCGACAGCCGCAACCGCCCGTGCAACTTTGTCGAACTGATGCCGCGCCTGCTCGAAAAATAGCGTCTGGCGCGCAAACGGGGGAGTAGGCGCGGTGGATACATTTACCTTGCACGGCCTTGCCGGCAGTCCCTATGTGCGCAGCGTGGCGGCCACGCTGATCGAAAAGGGCTCGCCGTTCCGCTTTGCCCCGGTCGCCCCCGGCACGTTTCGCAGCGCGCAGCATCTCGCCCGCCACCCGTTCGGCAAAGTCCCGGCGTTCGATCACGGCGACTTTGCCTTGTATGAAACCCAGGCCATCCTGCGCTATCTCGATCGCATCCTGCCCGACCCGGCGCTGACCCCCACCGACCCGCACGAAGCGGCCCGGATGGACCAGGCGATGGCGATTTCGGACAATTACCTGTTCAACGGGGTGGCCAGTGTGATCGGGTTTCAGCGCGTGGTCGGCCCCGCCTTGATGGGGCTAATTGCCGATGAAGCGCTTTGCGCGCAGGCCGTGCCCAAGGGACAGGTGGTGTTCGGGGTCTTGTCGGACCTGCTGGGCGATCATGATTATCTGGCCGGATCGATGCTGACGCTGGCCGATCTGCTGGTTGCGCCCTGCCTCGGTTTTCTGGCGCCGGCCCCCGAATGGGCGGTCCTGACCGAGGGTCGCGAAAACCTTGTTGCCTGGCTCGCCCGGATCGAAGCGCGCGAATCGATGCAGCGCACCACCTGGCAGGGCATGGCCGCGCTGGCCAAGGCCGCCGCCTGAACCTGGGCGCCACAAATCGCTGGCATAGCATCGATGTTCCTGATATGTTCCACCCATGGAACCGATTAGGGGCAGAGGCGCCGTTACCAATCGCACCAGCGAGCGGTTCGCCCTGCCCGCCACCAGCGCCGATGGCGACTGGCTCGATCAGGCGGAACTGATCGACGGCGCCGCGCCGCGTTTGCGCACCACGGTGCAGACGATCGCCGCGCGCACGATCCTGTCGCGCAACACCTCGCCCGACATCCCGTTCGATCGCTCGATCAATGCCTATGCCGGGTGCGAACATGGCTGCGTCTATTGCTATGCGCGGCCGAGCCATGCCTATCACGACCTGTCGCCGGGGCTCGATTTTGAAACGCGGCTGTTTGCCAAGCCCGATGCCGCACGGTTGCTGCGGCGCGAACTCGCCGCGCGTGGTTATGTTCCGGCGCCGATCGCCATGGGCACCAATACCGACCCCTATCAGCCGATCGAACGCGACTGGCGCCTGACCCGGCAGATTCTCGAAGTGTGCCGCGAAACCCGCCATCCGGTCACGATCACCACCAAGTCGGCACGGGTGTGCGAGGATATCGAGCTGCTCGCCGATCTGGCGCGCGCCGATCTGGTGGCGGTGGCGATTTCGGTGACCACGCTCGATGCGCGGCTGTCGGCGCGGCTCGAACCGCGCGCCTCGACCCCCGAACGGCGGCTCGAGGCAATCGCCCGGCTGGCGGCTGCGGGGGTGCACGTCACGGTCAATGTCTCGCCGATCATCCCGGCGGTGACCGACCAGTGGATCGAGGCGATCCTCGCGCGCGCCGGGGCGGCCGGGGCGCGCGCGGCCAGCTGGATCGCGATCCGTCTGCCGCACGAAGTGAGCCCACTGTTCCGCGAATGGCTCGACCGGCACATGCCCGAACGCGCCGGCAAAGTCATGGCGATCATCCAGTCGCTGCGCGGCGGCCGCGACAACGATCCGGCGTTTTTCACCCGCATGAAACCCCAGGGCGTGTGGGCCGACCTGATCCGCACCCGCTTCCGCCTCGCCCGCCAGCGCGCCGGGATCAAGCAGGAGCGGCCGGTGCTCGATTGCACGCAGTTCCGCGCGCCGGAGCGGGATGGGCAATTGGCGTTGTTTTGAGGGTGGGTAAAGAGATCTCCCCTCCCCTTCAGGGGAGGGGCCGGGGGTGGGGGCTATCGTCCGGGCGCGGTGCCCAGGGCTCGCCCCCACCCCAACCCCTCCCCTGAAGGGGAGGGGCTTGCAACTCGACAATTACCACACTGTAATCGGGGTACCCCCCTCAGGCACTCCACCGAAAATCCCGAAACCGGTCGCGCAGGTCCTTCTTGCTGATCTTGCCCGTCCCGGTGTGCGGCAGTTCGTCAACAAACGCGACATCATCGGGCACCCACCATTTGGCGACCTGGCCGCCAAGATAGGCACGCAGCGCTGCGGCATCGACTTCGGCGCCGGGTTTGCGCACCACCACCAGCAGCGGGCGTTCGTCCCATTTGGGGTGGGCGATGCCGATCGCGGCGGCTTCGGCGACGGCGGGGTGGCCGACGGCGGCGTTTTCGAGTTCGACCGAGCTGATCCATTCGCCGCCCGATTTGATCACGTCCTTGGTGCGGTCGGTCAGTTGCAGCGTGCCGTCGGGGTGGATCACTGCGACATCGCCGGTGTCGAACCAGCCTTCGGCATCGATCGCGTCGTGTTCGGCCTTGAAATAGCGTTTGACCACCCAGGGGCCGCGTACCTGCAACGCGCCCGAGGTGACCCCGTCGCGCGGCAGCACCACGGCTGGATCGCCCAGATCGACGCAGCGCAGTTCGACCCCGAACGGCGGGCGGCCCTGCATCGCCTTGGCGGTAACCTGTTCGTCAAACGACAAGTCATCCCAGTTCCACGTTTCGGCGCCGGTGGTGCCGATCGGCGAGGTTTCGGTCATCCCCCAGGCATGGGCGACGCGGATGCCGGCGCGCATGAAGCGTTCGACCATCGAGCGCGGCATCGCCGATCCGCCGCAGACCACCTGTTTCAGGCTGGCGGGGATCGCTTTGCCCGCGCCATCCAAATGTTGCAGCATGCCCAGCCACACCGTCGGCACCCCGGCGGCGGCGGTGACCGCTTCGCGCTCGAACATGTCGCACAGCACGGCGGGATCATTGACCGCCGAATAGACGAATTTGGCCCCGGCAGCGGCCCCCGCCCATGGAATGCCCCAACTCGCGGCGTGAAACATCGGCACGATCGGCATCATCACCGTGCGCGTATCGAGCGAAAACACCGGCACGGTCAGCCCGCACATCGCGTGGAGCACGGTCGAGCGGTGTTCATAGAGCACGCCCTTGGGATTGCCGGTGGTGCCGCTGGTATAGCACAGCATGCAGGGATCGCGTTCGTCGCCATCGGCCCATTGCGCCTGGCCATCATGCGCGCCGATCCAGTCGGCAAACGCCAGATCGCCATGGCCGCCGTCGAAACAGACGTACAGTTCAATGCTCGGCCAGCGTGCGCGCAGGCGATCGACGATCGGCGCCCATTGCCGGTCATAGAGCAGCACGCGGTCTTCGGCGTGGTTGACGATATAATCGAGCTGATCATCAAACAGGCGCGGGTTGATCGTGTGCAGCACGCCGCCGACCCCGACCGCGCCGTACCAGCTGATCAGGTGATGGTGGTGGTTCATCGCCAGCGTGGCAATGCGATCACCAGGCTGAACCCCGGCGGCGCGCAAGGCCTGCGTCATGCGCAGCGCATCGGCGCGGATCTGCGCCCAGGTGGTGCGGGTTTCGCTGCCATCGGCCCAGCGCGAGACGATTTCGCGCGTGCCATGTTCGCGCGCGGCGTGGTCGATCAATGCGGTTACCCGCAGTTTCCAGTCCTGCATCCCGCCGAGCATGCTGCGGTCATCCCCTGTCTTATGGTTATTTCATTCGACCAGCCGCAAATGCCGGTCGGGCCGCGCGGTCAGCGCCACATTGGCAAGCCCGGCGACCGGAATCAACCGCTCGATCACCTCGCTGTCGAGCCGGAAATCCTGCCCCAGCACCGCCCAGGCATCGCGCCCTTGCGCGGTGCGCAGCCGCACCCGCACTTCGCCGCGGGCATCGCCGGCACGCGGCAAGAGCATCGCCAGATCCTGCACCGCCTCGACCGAGTGGACTTCGCATTCGAGCATCATCCGCGCCGCGCTGGTCACCGAGGCGAGCGGGCGCGCGCCGCGCACCGTTACGCGCGGGGCTTCGTCGGGATTGGGCCGGTCAAGCTCGACCGTCAGCAGCACGCAGGTCCCCTCGCGCGCCCATTGCACGAATGGATCAACCAGCGCCTCTTCGAAGCACGAGGCTGAAAAAAGCCCGCTGGAATCGGAAAAATCGGCCATGACAAAGTCTTTGCCGCGCTTGGTCTTGCGCTTTTGCACGCCTTCGACCAGCGCCGCCATCACCGCCCCGGTGCGCCCCACCGCGCTGCCGCCCGAGGCCATCAGCGAGGCATACGTGCGCGCGCCATTGGCGGTGGCGATCGCGCGATAGTCCTCGACCGGGTGCGCGGCGAAATAGAACCCGAAATTTTCGCGTTCGGCGGCCATCGCCTCGGCGCGCGTCCACGGCTTGCATTCGGCCAGCCGCAGCGCCGGGGTGGCATGGTCATCGCCGCCAAACAGCCCGCCCTGCCCCGAAGTGCGCGCGCGCGCCGCCTCGTCGGCCACCGCCATCAGCAATTCGGCATTGGCGATCAGCCGCGCGCGATTGGGCTCAAGCCCGTCAAGCGCACCGGCCGCGGCGAGCGCTTCCAACTGGCGGCGGTTCATCGATCCGGCCGGCAGACGGCGGAACAGATCATCGAGGCTGGCAAAGCGCCCGTTGGCGACGCGTTCGGCGACGATCGCTTCCATCGCCTTTTCGCCGACATTGCGCACGCCGGCCAGCGCATAGCGCACGGCATAGCCTTCGTCGGTGCGTTCGACGCTGAATTCGGCCTCTGACGCGTTGATGTCGGGCCCGGCCAGCACCACCCCCGATCGGCGCGCATCGTCGACAAACACGTTCAGCTTTTCCGACTGGTGCATGTCGAAACACATCGAGGCGGCATAGAATTCGTGCGGGTAATGCGTTTTGAGCCAGGCGGTCTGATAGGCGAGCAGCGCATAGGCGGCGGCGTGGCTCTTGTTGAAGCCGTAGCCGGCGAATTTGTCGATCAAATCGAACAGTTCGTTGGCCTTGTCGGCGGGAATGTCCGACACTTGCGCGCAGCCGGCGACAAACCGCCCGCGCTGCGCGTCCATTTCGGCCTGCACCTTTTTGCCCATCGCGCGGCGCAGCAGGTCGGCATCGCCCAGCGAATAGCCCGCCAGGATCTGCGCCGCCTGCATCACCTGTTCCTGATAGACAAAGATGCCATAGGTTTCGCCCAGAATGCCGGCGAGCTTGGGATGCGGATATTCGATCGCCTCCAGCCCGTTCTTGCGCCGGCCAAACAGCGGAATGTTGTCCATCGGTCCCGGGCGATAGAGCGAAACCAGCGCGATGATGTCGCCGAAATTGGTCGGCTTGACCGCCGCCAGCGTGCGCCGCATCCCTTCGGATTCGAGCTGGAACACCCCGACCGTATCGCCCGATTGCAACAGCCGATAGACCGCCTCGTCATCCCAGGCGAGCGCCGACAGATCGATCGTGATGCCGCGCTGCGCCAGCAGATCGACCGCCTTGCGCAGCACCGACAGCGTCTTGAGGCCGAGAAAGTCGAATTTGACCAGCCCGGCGTCTTCGACATGCTTCATGTCGAATTGCGTCACCGGCATGTCCGAGCGCGGATCGCGATAGAGCGGCACCAGTTGCGCCAGCGGCCGGTCGCCGATCACCACCCCGGCGGCGTGCGTCGAACTGTTGCGCGGCAGCCCTTCGAGTTGCATCGCCAGATCGATCAGCCGGCGCACTTCGGGATCGCGGTCGTATTCGCGTTTCAGTTCGGCGACGCCGTTCAGCGCGCGCGGCAGCGGCCACGGGTCGGTCGGGTGATTGGGCACCAGCTTGCACAGCCGATCGACCTGGCCATAGCTCATCTGCAGGATGCGGCCGGTATCGCGCAGCACCGCGCGCGCCTTCAATTTGCCGAAGGTGATGATCTGCGCGACGTGGTCATCGCCATATTTGGCCTGGACATAGCGGATCACTTCGCCGCGCCGGGTTTCGCAGAAGTCGATATCGAAGTCGGGCATCGACACGCGTTCGGGATTGAGGAAGCGTTCGAACAGCAGCCCGAGCCGGATCGGATCGAGATCGGTAATCGTCAGCGCCCAGGCAACCAGCGAGCCGGCCCCCGACCCGCGTCCCGGCCCGACCGGAATGCCGTTGTCCTTGGCCCATTTGATGAAGTCGGCGACGATCAGGAAATAGCCGCCAAAGCCCATGCGGTTGATAATGCCGATCTCGAATTCGAGCCGGGTGCGATAGGTGCACAGTTCGTCCCACACCCCGGCGGCGACCAGCGCCGGGTAATCCTCTGCCACCGCTTCGACATCGGGGCCCAGTGTCATCAGCCGGGCGAGATCGTCATGCGTTTCCGCCGGATAGACCGGCACCAGCCGCGCCACCAGCCCGGTGCGGCTGTCGGCGGCGCACATCCGCGCTTCGCCCGCCTGATCCCCGGCCAGGCTGGGCAGGATCGGCTTGCGCTTGGGCGGCTGGCCGATGCAGCGCTGCGCCACCACCGTGGTATTGCTCAGCGCTTCGGGCACATCGGCAAACAGCGTTTCCATCACCGGCGCCGGCTTGATCCACCATTCCTGCGAGGATCGCGGGCGGTCGGCGCTGTCGACATGCGTGCTGCTGGCGATGCACAGCATGGCATCGTGCGCGGGATAGAACGCGCGATCGGCAAACCGCGCCGGATTGGTCGCCACCAGCGGCCAGTCGCAGGCATAGGCCAGATCGATCAATGCCGGTTCGGCGCGGTCTTCGACCGGATCGCCCTGCCGCGACAGTTCGATATAAAACCGGTCGGGAAACTGCGCCGCGATGCTGCGCGCCAGCGTTTCGGCGGCGGCCTGCTGGCCATCGGCGAGCAGCCGGCTGATCGCTCCTTCGGCGCCGGCCGACAGGCAGATCAGCCCGTCGGTATGCCCGGTCAGATCATCGAGCAGGACATGCGCGGGGTGTTCGAGCGGGCGATCAAGATGTGCGCGGCTGACCAGATGGCACAAGTTGTCGTAGCCGGTGGCATCCTGCGCATAGAGCGCCAGCCAGTCGATCACCGGCGCCTGCTGGCCGAGCGGCGCGGCGCCCTCGCGATCGGGCCGCGCCACCGCCAGCATCGTGCCGATCACCGGCTGCACGCCGAAATCGCGGCAGGCCTTGGCAAAGGCGACCGCGCCATAAAGCCCGTTGCGATCGGTCATCGCGATCGCCGGAAAGCCGCGTTCGGACGCGGTCTTGGCAATCAGCTTGGGATCGATCGCACCATCGAGCATGGTGTACGACGAAAAGACACGTAGCGGGACAAACGGGGCATGGGGCATGGCGTCAGGCTAGCCCAGCAGCGCGCGCGGGGGAAATGCGCCGGCGCGGTTTATGCACCAAAAAGCTGCGACGCGCGCGGCCATCAATAGAGCCGATACGCGCCCGCCTCGTCCTGCCACGCCGCTTCATCGGCGCCGGCCAAGGCATCGAGATCGCCCGGCAATGCCGCCGCATCATCAACCCACGCGCGCAAGCCCGGGCCACCATTGATCACATCGATCGCCAGCCGGTCGGTGACATATTCATAAGGAAAATCGCGCCACAGCGGATAATCGGGCCGCAGCGTGCGGATCGCCTTGAACGCCAATGCCTGCAAGCGCCACGGGCGGAACCGGGCGTGATCGTAAAACCCGCCTTCGGCATGGATCATCAGGGCATGGCAGGCATGGTGCGCATGTTTGTGAAAGGTCGGTTCGAACCAGCATTCGCGCAAGGCGCAGCCGGCCAGCCACTCCGGAGCAAGCTGCCGCATCATGGCCAGTACCGCGCGGGCATCAATATCGGGTGCGCCGAACAGCACTTCGAGCGGGCGGGTGGTGCCGCGCGCTTCGGACAGCGTGGTGCCTTCGAGCATCACCGTGCCGGCATAGGCGCGCGCCATGTTGAGGCTGGCAGCATTGGGCGACGGGTTGATCCACACGCGATCTGTCGGCCAGCCATGGCCGGGTGCCTGATCGGCCGGCCAATGGTCCATCGCGATCACTCGGTAATCGACATCAAGCCGATAGTGATCGATGAACCAGCGGCCGATTTCGCCCAGCGTCAGCCCGTGGCGCATCGGCAGCGGCCCGGCGCCGACAAAGCTTTCGTGCCCCGCGATCAGCCGCAAGCCTTCGACCGGGCGGCCTGCCGGATTGGGCCGATCGAGCACCCACACCGCCTTGCCGGTGCCCGACACCGCCTCGAGCAGATAGAGCAGCGTGGTCACGAACGTATAGATGCGGCAGCCAAGGTCCTGCAGATCGAACAGGAACACATCGGCGGTATCGATCATCGCCGCGGTCGGCCGGCGCACTTCGCCATAGAGGCTGAACACCGGGATATGGTGGTCGGGATCGTGATAGTCGGCGGATTCGACCATGTTGTCCTGCTTGTCGCCCTTCAGCCCGTGCTGCGGACCGAACGCGGCGCTCAGCGTCAGCCCCGGCAGCGCGGCGAGCGCATCGAGCGAATGGACCAGATCGCGGGTGACCGAGGCGGGATGCGCGACCAGCGCAACACGGCGGCCATGGAGCGGGGCTTGCAGGGCGGGATCGGCAATCAGCCGGTCGATACCGAAAAGGGTCATGGCGCGACAGGTGGCGCAAGCCGCGCCGCGTGACAAGCCGGATCGTGGAAATCGGGCCGATCACCGCCATGCGCCATCGCCCAGAATGACCGCACCCCGCCCGCTTCCTCGATCACCGCGGTCAGCCCATAGCGCCAGGGCAGCGCCGGCAGCTCGGCGCGCGGCAGCGCCACGTCGCAGATCAGCACATCGCTGCCCCGGCGCGGGGTGATCACCGGGCCGCGCGGCATTGGCCGTTCGGCCATGCCGGCGCGCGGGGCGACAAAATCATAGGCGGCCCAGCGTTCGGACGGGGCGAAATTGAATTCGGCATAGGCCCCCGCCTGGGCGTCGTCGCCATGGACAAACAGTTCGAAACAGGTGGTCTGCCACAGGCCATCGCACCGCGCGCGCCCGGCAAAGCCCGGCACCACCAGCGCGGCGGTCCCTTCGACCCGCCAGCGCAGCACGCACCAGTGCGCGTCGAGCCCGATCACCCGCGCGGTGATGCGGCGCACTTGCGCAGGCGGATGGGCGGGATGGGCGATCAGCTCGATGGTTTCCACGGTCATGCAAATCATGCTAGGCGCGCGCGACTTTCCGGGAAAGACCATCATGAGCGCATACCAGTCCGATCTTCTCCGCCTGCTCGATGAACGCGGGCATATCCATCAGCTGACCGATGCCCACGGGCTCGATGCGCTGGCGCGTGACGGGATCGTGGTGGCGTACAACGGTTATGATGCCACTGCGCCCTCGCTGCATATCGGCAACCTCGCCTCGGTCATGCTGCTGCGCCGGCTGCAACAGGCCGGGCACAAGCCGATCGCGCTGATGGGCGGCGGCACCACCAAGATCGGCGACCCCAGCGGCAAGGATGAATCGCGCAAGCTGCTGACGCCCGAGTTGATCACCCAGAACATCGCCGGGATCGCCCAGGCGTTTCACCGCCTGCTCGATTTCAACGACGGGCCGACCGGCGCGGTGATGGTCAACAACGACGACTGGCTGTCGGGGCTGGGCTATATCGATCTGCTGCGCACGGTCGGGCCGCATTTCACCGTCAACCGCATGCTGACGTTCGATTCGGTGCGGCTGCGGCTCGATCGCGAACAGCCGCTGACTTTCCTTGAATTCAACTACATGATTCTTCAGGCCTATGACTTTCGCGAACTGGCGCTGCGCCACGGCTGCCGGTTGCAGCTTGGCGGGTCGGACCAGTGGGGCAATATCGTCAACGGCATTGAACTGACCCGGCGGATGAACGGGATCGAGCTCTACGGCCTCACCACGCCGCTGCTGACCACCGCCGATGGCGCAAAAATGGGCAAGAGCGTCAACGGCGCGGTCTGGCTCAACGAAGCCAGCCTGCCGCATTACGATTTCTGGCAATATTGGCGCAATGTCGACGATCGCGATGTCGGCCGGTTCCTGCGGCTGTTTACCGATCTGCCGCTCGCTGAAATCGCCCGGCTCGAAGCCTTGCAGGGCAGCGAGATCAACGCCGCGAAGATCACGCTCGCCAACGAAGTGACCCGGCTGGTGCGCGGGGACGACGCCGCCGAAAGTGCCGCCGCCACCGCTGCGGCGACTTTTGCCGGCGGCGGGCTGGGCCAGGATTTGCCGACGATCACCGTGGGCAGCGACGGCATCACCGTGGTCGATGCACTGATCGCGCTGGGCTTTGCCGCCAGCCGCGGCGAGGCCAAGCGGCTGATCGCCGGGGGCGGTGCGCGCATCGACGGCAATCCGGTGAGCGACGAGAACACCCGAATCGTCCCCGCCGGCGCCGATGTGCGGCTGTCATCGGGCAAAAAGAAGCACGGCGTGCTGCGCCCGGCCTGAGCGTCTGTCCCATTGCGGAGCATCCCGGCACGGGGTGTCCCGCATCGGAACATTTGGCTGGTCGGGCAAGCACTTGCCGGCAAAAATTTGCCGTTGGCGGCAGCCACCTGCCGGTCATTTTACGAAATGGTAGCCATTTCGGATGATTATGACGGTCAACCACGATGGCATGGCGCCGTCGCGGCAGGCCCGCAACAGTCACCCGAAGGATGCGAATACGATGGCAGCCGGCGCCCAGTTGTCCGTGACCGACCAGCGCAGTTCAAGCCGCCATCCGGTGGATCTGCCGCTGATCGCCGAACATCGCCGGCTGGGCGATGTCATGCTGCGGCTGACCAATCTGTCGACCACCGGGTTCATGGTGCGCGGGCCGCTCGGGCTCGATCGCGGCGAACGGCTGACTATCCGCCTGCCGCAGATCGGCCGGATCGAGGCGTTTCTGGTGTGGAGCGATGGCGAACGCGGCGGATTCCAGTTTGAACGGATCGTGCGGATCGATGATTTCGCGCGGATGATCAAGGCGCTGCAGCCCAATCCACGGCTGCGCCAGCCGCATTGAGCGGTGCCGGGCACACGATTCCACCATTTCAGTTGAGATTTTGCCGGCGATAGTTTTGATCGCTTGGCAAGCCATGGCCGCGCTGCCATTGCTGCGCGGGTGAGCACACCCCCTGCCCCCGCCGATTCCCCCGCCGCGCTGCCGGCGCACCCATTGGCGATTGCCGATTACCGCCGATTCTGGATCGGCCGCTGCGGCTCGGTGTTTGCCACCAGCGCGATGGTGGTGGTGCTGGGCTATCAGCTCTATGATCTCGCGCGCGGCGGCTATGGCATGTCGATCCGCGCCGCCGCGTTCCAGCTTGGCCTGTTCGGGCTGGCGCAATTTGTGCCGCAAGTCGTGTTTGCCCCGGTCGCCGGGGTGCTGGCCGACCGCTTTGACCGCCGCAATATTGTCGCGGTGGGCACTTTGCTCGATGCTTTGGTCGCGCTCATGCTGGCGCTGGGCACGTTCGAAGCCTGGCTGACGCTGCCGGCGCTGTTCGCGTTTGGCGTGCTGCACGGCAGCGTGCGCACCTTCATCGGTCCGGCGCAAAGCGCGATCGCGCCCAATATCGTCCCGGCCCCGCTGATGCCGCGTGCGGTGGCGATCAGCGCGATGTCGTGGCAGATCGGCTCGGTCGCCGGCCCGGCGCTCGGCGGGGTGCTGTTCGCATGGTATCCGGCGGCGGCCTATGGCGTGTCGGCGCTGCTGCTGCTGATCGCGGCGGGCAATACCGCGCGCATCCGCCCGCTGCCGCCACCGCCGGGCAATGCCGATACCCACCCCTTGCGCGCGATGGTCGAAGGCTGGCGCTTTGTCTGGCACAGCCGCTTCCTGTTCGGCTGCGTGACGCTCGATCTGTTTGCCGTGCTGCTGGGCGGGGCAACCGCGCTGCTGCCGGTCTATGCCCGCGATATCCTGCAATGGCATGGCCATGCGGTCGGCTCGTTCGGGCTGGGGCTGATGCGCGCGATGCCGAGCCTGGGCGCTTCTGCGATCGGGCTGGTGATCGCGCGGCGGCCGATCGAACACGATGTCGGCTTGCGCATGCTGCTGGCGGTGGGCGCCTATGGCCTGGCCACCGCCGCATTCGGGCTGTCGCGTTCGTTTGTGCTGTCGCTGGTGCTGCTGGCGGCGCTGGGGGCGGCCGACATGGTTTCGGTGTTTATCCGCAATACGCTGGTGCAGTTGCATACCCCCGATGCGATGCGCGGGCGCGTCGCGGCGATTTCGGGGCTGGCGATTTCGGCCTCGAACGAATTGGGCGAAATGGAATCGGGGCTGGCCGCCGCGCTGCTCGGCGCGACCGGGGCGGTGCTGCTCGGCGGCATCGGCGCGGTGGCGGTGACCGTGATCTGGACCCTCGCCTTTCCCGAATTGCGGCGCACGCGCCGGTTTTCCACCACTTACGCAACCGAATGAGCCTATCCAGCAAGGAGCCTTTGCGATGAAAGCCCAGTCTGTTCTCGCCACCATCGGCGCCACCCCGCATATCCGCCTGGCGCGGCTGTTTCCCGACCACGAAGTGTGGATCAAAAGCGAACGCACCAACCCCGGCGGATCGATCAAGGATCGCATCGCGCTGGCGATGATCGAGGCGGCCGAAGCCGATGGCAGCCTGCAACCGGGCGGCACGATCATCGAGCCGACCTCGGGCAACACCGGCATCGGGCTGGCGCTGGTCGCTGCGGTCAAGGGCTATCGGCTGATCCTGGTCATGCCCGAATCGATGTCGGTCGAACGCCGCCGGCTGATGCTCGCCTATGGCGCCACCTTCGATCTGACCCCGCGCGAAAAGGGGATGAAGGGCGCAATCGAGCGCGCGCGGCAATTGCAGGACGAAATCCCCGGCGCGTGGATTCCGCAGCAGTTTGAAAACCCCGCCAATATCGCGGTCCACGTGCGCACCACCGCGATCGAGATCCTCAACGATTTCGCCGACACTCCGATCGACGCGCTGATCACCGGGGTCGGCACCGGCGGCCACCTGACCGGCTGCGCCGAACGGTTGAAACAGGCCTGGCCGCAGCTCAAGGCCTGGGCGGTCGAACCGACGCTGTCGCCGGTGATTTCGGGCGGGCAACCCGCGCCGCACCCGATCCAGGGCATTGGCGCCGGGTTCATCCCCGGCAACCTCCACACCCAGGCGATCGAAGGCGCGATCCAGGTCGATCCCGCCGATGCCAAGGACTGGGCGCGCCGTAGCGCGCGCGTCGAAGGGCTGCTGGTTGGGATCAGTTCGGGCGCGACGCTCGCCGCGATCGCGCAGAAGCTGCCCGATCTGCCTGCCGGATCGCGCGTGCTGGGGTTCAATTACGACACCGGCGAACGCTATCTGTCGGTGCCCGATTTCCTGCCGGAATAAGCGGGCGATGGCACTCGCAAGCATCGCTTATGCCGATGGCGCCACCGCGCTGACCGGATGGCTGGCGCGGCCGGCCGGGCCGGCGCGCGGCGGCGTGGTCGTGTTTCCGACGATCATGAATGCAACCCCGGCGATCGAACGGCGCGCGCAGATGCTGACCGAACTCGGCTTTGTTGCGCTGATCGCCGATTTCTACGGCGAGCCGGTGCGCGATTTTGCCCATTCGCGCGAACTGGCCGACACGCTGCGCGGCGATGTCGATCACTATCGCCGCCGCATCGGCGCGGCGATCGCTGCACTGCGGCAGGCCGCGCCGGGACTGACGCTGTCGGCCGTGGGCTATTGCATGGGCGGGCAGGCCGTGCTCGAGGCGGCGCGTGCTGGTGAAGACTTGGCGCTGGTCGCCAGTTTCCACGGCATTCTGGCAACCGACCGCCCCGCCGATGCCAGTACCGCGATCACCCCGCGCCTGCTGATCTGCCACGGCGATGCCGATCCGATGGTGCCGCGCGAGCAGGTCCTGGCATTCTGGCAGGAAATGGATGCGGCGCGCGCCAATTGGCATTTCCACGCCTATGCCGGGGTGCGCCACGGCTTTACCGACCCCGGCAGCGATGCGCGCGGCATGGCGGCGATCGGCTATGACGCCAGCGCCGACCGCCAATCATGGGCCGCGCTGGTCAGCCTGCTGGACGAGGTGTATTGAAGGCGCTGCCGGTCATTCGTGAATGCGGGTGAGCATTTCGATCAGCAGCGCCACTTCCTGATCGGTAAAGCGCGATTTCAGCCAGCGTTCGTGCTCGAGGATCGCCTCCTTGGCCTGGCCCAGCGCGACCCGCCCGGCATCGGTCAGATTGAGCGTCTGTTTGCGCCGGTCGGTCTGCGACGCGCCGCGCACGAGGTATCCGCGCGCCTGCAGCCGATTGACGATCGCCATGGTCGTGGCGCGGTCCATCCGCATGCGGTGCGCCAGATCGGTCTGGGCGATATCGGGATGATCGTCGATCAGCCACAGCACCGAGACCTGTTTCTGGGTCAGATCGATATGGCTGAAGGTTTCGGTAAAATGACGATAGGTCGCGCCATGCGCCAGCCGGATGTGGAACCCCACGATCGAGCGGATTTCGCCGATATCCTCGTCCCCGTCGACATGCGGCGTGGTCGGTACGAGCGTTTCTTTGGGTCTGGCCATTCATGGGTTCCTGGCGATTGTCGGGCGCTTTCTAGCCGGTTCGCCCCGATCCGCAATTCCCTTCCGTTGCACAAAGATGACACGCGCGCGGCCAAGCCGGTGCGCCATACCTGATCGCGCCAAAAAAACGGCCCGCCGGTGGTGTAACCGGCGGGCCGCAAGGGTGGAACCGATGGGTGACCTCAGCCGATCGCTTCGGCCAGAGCATGCCACAGCCACGGCGCAAAGCTGCGCCAGACTTCGACATGAAACTGTTCGGGGGCCAGCGCCCAGATCTGCACTTCGACGGTTTCAAACACCGTGCGGGTGGCGCGTCCAGGGGTCAGCCGCGTCAGATCGAGCGGGCAGCCGCGCGCCAGCGCCGCCGCAGCGCCAGGGCCGCTGAGCACGAAGCCGACCGCGCGATCGCTGACTTCGACCACCGCCAGAGGCTGCCCGGCGGCGACCTCGATCGTCTCGGCCGCCGGCAGCAAAGCATACCATTCATCGGGGCCAAGCCGGGCAATGCCGTGAAGGTGGGTGTTGATATCCTGCGGCAGATCGCGCCCGATTGCAGCCGCCAGCACACCGGCGTCGCGCGCGCGCAACGACCAGCGGTGCATCGGCGCCGCCGGGGCCAGCGTGACGGGGGCGCCGCGCAGCGTGCCGGTCAGCGGGCCGGTGCCCGCCTCAAGATCAATCGCCGCAACGGCGAGCGGGGCAATCTCAAGCATCGAGGCGGCTCCCCTGCGGATCAAGGAACATCGGCGCGGTGACCGTGGCGCGGATCACCCGGCCCGGCATCGGCACATGGATCGTCTGGCCGATGCGGGCGCGGCCATCGGCGATCACCGCCAGGGCGATTGTCCGGCCCAGCGCGGCGCTGCGGTACGATGAGGTAACATGCCCGATCATCGGCATCGGCAGCGGCGCGGTCGGATCGGCCACGATCTGCGCGCCTTCTTCGAGCAGCTCTTGCGGATCTTCGGTCAGCAGACCGACGAACTGCTTGCGCCCGGGGGCAACCAGATCGGGCCGCGCCAATGACCGCTTGCCGACGAAATCGGGCTTTTTCTTGCCCACCGCCCAATCGAGGCCCATGTCGAACGGGGTCAGCGTGCCGTCGGTATCCTGCCCGACGATGATGAACCCTTTTTCGGCGCGCAGCACGTGCATCGTTTCGGTGCCATAGGGGGTAATGCCGTGGGCGCGGCCGGCGGCATGAATCGCCTCCCACACCGCGCGGCCGTGGCTGGCCGGTACATTGACTTCAAAGCCCAGTTCGCCGGTAAAGCTGACGCGGAACAGCCGCGTCGGCACCCCGGCAATCGTACCCTCGCGCACCGCCATGTGCGGGAACGCCTCGGCCGACAGGTCGATCCCCTGCACCAGCGGAGCGATCACCTCGCGCGCGCGCGGCCCCTGCACCGCGATCACCGCCCATTGTTCGGTGGTCGAAGTCAGCCAGACATCGAGATCGGGCCATTCGGTTTGCAGGTAATCTTCCATCATCGCCAGCACGCGCGCGGCGCCGCCGGTGGTGGTGGTCAGGTGAAAGCGGTCATCGGCCATCCGCGCCGAGACCCCGTCATCGGTGATGAAGCCGTCTTCGCGCAGCAGCAGGCCATAGCGGCAGCGCCCCGGTGCCAGCCCCTTCCACGGATTGGTGTACATGCGGTTGAGGAATTCGGCGGCATCGGGGCCGACCACCTCGATCTTGCCCAGCGTGGAGGCGTCGAACATCCCGACCGCGCTGCGCACCGCGGCGCATTCGCGCAGCACCGCCGACTCCATGTCTTCGCCCGCGCGCGGGAAATAGCGCGCGCGGCGCCAGTTCGACACGTTTTCGAACACCGCGCCGTGTTCGGCCGCCCAGCCGTCGATCGGCGATTTGCGCACGGGCTGAAACAGCGCATCCTTGTGATGGCCCATCAGCGCGCCAAAGGTCTGCGGCACATAAGGCGGGCGGAACGTGGTCAGCCCGATGTCCTGCACCGGCCGGCCCAGCGCGGCCGAAGCGATCTGCAACCCGGTCAGATTGCTGGTCTTGCCCTGATCGGTGGCCATGCCGTTGGTGGTGTAGCGCTTGATATGCTCGATCGAGCGCATCCCTTCCTGCACCGCAAGGTGGATGTCGCGCGCTTTCACATCGTTCTGGAAATCGACAAACGCCTTTTGCGCGCGCACATCGCGCCGGTTGGGCAGCACATGGGTGATCACGCCCCGGCCAAAGTCCCACGCCCCGGCGCAGGCGCCGACCGCGCGGCACTTTTCGATCGCCTGATCGGGCAGATAGGCGCCCCAGGCTTCGCTCCACGCCAAAGTACCCTTGGCATGGCTCCACAAATGCACGCTGGGGGTCCAGCCACCGGCCATCAGCACCGCGTCGCAGCGGATACGCTGGTCCGGCCCGGTGCCGTCCTGCGCATGGCTGACTGCGCTGACCGCCTTGCGCCCGTGGACGGCAGTGATCACGTGCCCGGTATGGACGGCAATCCCGGCGGCGCGCGCGGCATCGACCAGATCGGCGGCAACGACATGGCGCACATCGCAGATCGCCGCGATCGTTACCCCGGCCGCCGCCATCGCCAGCGCATCGCGCCAGCCGCTGTCGTGCGCGGCCATCACCACCACCGCGCGCCCGACCGCCACGCCATAGCGCAGCGCCAAGGTGCGCCCGGCGCTGGCCAGCATAACCCCTGGCACATCGTTGCCGTGAAACACCAGCGGGCGTTCGATCGCGCCCTGCGCCAGCACGACTTCGCCGGCGCGGATGCGCCACAGCCGTTCGCGCGGGCCGGACGCTGCGGCGGGCGCCAGATGGTCGGTCAGCGCCTGCGTCGCGCCGATGAAGTTCTGATGGTAATAGCCAAACGCGGTGGTGCGGTTCAGCACGGTGACATTGCCCGCCGCCGCCAGTTCGAGCCCCAGCGCATCGAGCGTGGCCCACTGCGCCGGATCGGCCAGCGCGCCGCCGCCGAGGTCAGCCTGATCATCGATCAGGATCACCCGCCCGCCCGAGGCCGCTGCCTCCAGCGCGGCGGTGATCCCGGCCATGCCGCCGCCGATGACCAGCACTTCGCAATGGGCATAAGTCGCGTCGTAATGATCGGGATCGCGCGCCACCGGGCTTTCGCCCAGCCCGGCCAGCCGGCGGATCACCGGTTCGTACAGCATTTCCCACGCCGAACGCGGCCACATGAAGGTCTTGTTGTAAAACCCGGCCGGAAACAGCGCGCCAAACACGTCGTTCAGGGCAATCGCATCGAACGCCAGGCTGGGCCAGCGGTTCTGGCTGGTCGCGGTCAGGCCCTCGTGCAGCGCGACTTGCGGCGCGCGCAAATTGGGGGTGATCCGCGCCGGCCCGCGATCGACGGTGACCAGCGCATTGGGTTCTTCCACCCCCATGCCGAGCAACCCGCGCGGACGGTGATACTTGAACGACCGCCCGAGCAGCAGCACCCCGGCCGCCGTCAGTGCCGAAGCCAGATTGTCGCCGGCAAACCCCTGATAGCTGCGCCCGTCAAAGCGGAACGCCAAGGCGCGGGTGCGGTCGATGCGGCCCCCGGCGGGCAGACGATAGCCAGTCATGCCGCCGTCTCCGGACGCGGCGTGCCGGCGGGATAGGTCACTTCAAACCGGTCGGTCACGGTATCGCGCACCGCATTGAAAAAGCGGCCGCAGCCATGGACATGCCGCCAGCGTTCGGCATGCGGCCCGCGCGGATTGGCGCGGATGTACAGGAACGTTTCCCACTGCGCATCATCGAGCGCCGAAGGATCGGCCGGGCGCGCGATATGCGCCTGCCCGCCATAGCTGAATTCCACCTCTGGCCGGTCTTCGCGGCAATAGGGGCAATGGATCTGGATCATCGGGTCAGGTCCCGTCAGTGCGCGACGGCCGCCGCAGCGGCCTCGTCGATCAGCCGGCCGGTGCGGAACCGGTCGAGATTGTAGGGCGCGTTGATCGCATGCGGCGCATCGTGGGCGATGGTATAGGCCAGCAGATCGCCCGCCCCCGGGGTCGCCTTGAACCCGCCGGTGCCCCAGCCGCAATTGACATAGAGCCCGGGCACCGGGGTCTTGCCGAGGATCGGTGAACGGTCGGGGGTGACATCGACGATCCCACCCCACGTGCGCAGCATGCGCATGCGGGTAAAGATCGGAAAGATCTCGCAGATCGCCGCGAGGGTATGTTCGATGATATGCAGCGCGCCGCGTTGCGAATAGCTGACATAGGCATCGGTGCCGGCGCCGATCACCAGCTCGCCCTTGTCGGACTGGCTGATATAGGCGTGCACGGTGTTCGACATCACCACGCAGGGGAAAATCGGCTTCACCGGTTCCGACACCAGCGCCTGAAGGGGGTAGGATTCAAGCGGGAAATCGAGCCCCGCCATGCGCATCACCAATGAAGTGCTGCCCGCCGCCGACACGCCGACTTTGCCGGTGGCGATAAAGCCGCGTTCGGTTTCCACCCCCTGCACTGCGCCATCGGGGCCACGGCGGATGCCGGTGACCGCGCAGTTCTGGATGATATCGACCCCGCGCGCGACAGCCCCGCGCGCATAGCCCCAGGCCACGCTGTCGTGCCGCGCGGTGCCGCCGCGCCGTTGCAGCGCGCCGCCAAGCACCGGATGGCGGGCATTGGGGGCAATATCGAGCGGCGGGCAATAGGCCCTGCACTGCTGCGCGGTCAGCCATTCGTTGTCGACGCCGTTGAGCCGGTTCGCGTGAATGTGGCGTTTGAAGCTTTGCACGTCATGCACATTGTGCGCCAGCATCAGCACGCCGCGCTTCGAATACATCACGTTGTAATTGAGTTCCTGGCTCAGCCCGTCCCACAGCTTGACCGCGTGATCATACAAGTGCGCGGATTCGTCGTAGAGATAGTTCGACCGGATGATCGTGGTGTTGCGCCCGGTATTGCCGCCGCCCAGCCAGCCCTTTTCGATCACCGCGATATTGGTCATGCCGTATTTGCTGGCAAGGTAATAGGCCGCGCCCAGCCCGTGCCCGCCGGCGCCGACGATCACCGCGTCATAAGCCGCCTTGGGCGCCTTGTCGGGCCAATGTTCGGGCCAGCCGCGATGGCCGTCGAACGCTTCGGCAACGAGGTTGAGACCGGAAAAGCGTTTCATTGTCCCACACCCTCCAAGGCGCGCTGCGCGGCATCGACGTAAAACGACTTGAACGCGTCAACCAGCTTTTCCTCGACCGAATAAGGGCCGGGGCGATAGCCGTCGCTGGTAATGCCCTTGTGGTTGACCGTCGCCAGATAGCTGTCCTGCCGATTGGTCGCGCGCCACACCGCTGCAAGGTTTTCGGGATCATAATCAACCCCTTCGACCGCATCCTCGTGGACCAGCCAGCTCGTGCGGAGCAGCGTCTTGTCGGGCCCGATCGGGGTGAGCGAAAAAGTCACCACATGATCGTTGCAGAAATGGTGCCAGCTGTTGGGCTGGGTCCACACCGAAACGCTCGACGGTTCGTCCAGCCCGTGCGGCCAGACCGGCAGGCGGCACGCCGGCTGACCGTTCAATGTCTGCGACACCGCGCCCTTGGCCAGCGGTAGCCGCGCCACGCGGTGCCAGCCGGGGCGGCCATCGGCTTGTTCGGGAAATTCGATCAGTTCGCGATAGATGCCGAGATTGGTCCAGCGTTCGCGTTCGGCCTCGATCATCGCGTTGAACTGCGGATCAGCCGGGGCATCATCGTCGGCATCTTCGGGCAGGCCCTTGCCGAACCCGTTGGTTGACAGCGATTGCAGCAATTCGGGATGGTTCTGGTCGCAGTGATAGCACTCGCGATTGTTTTCCATCACCAGCTTCCAGTTGGCCGGTTCGATCAGGTTGTCCTGCACCGCGACTTTCATGCGCTCCAGATCATAAAGCGCGATCTGGTCGGCAATGTCGGCCTGCGCGCGGCCGACCGGCGGCGGGTTGTCGGCCAGGCAGACAAACAGCAGCCCGCCGATATTGGTGATGTGCACCGGGGCAAGGCCATGGTCGGCCTTGTCAAACCCTTCGGGCATGTTGCGCGCCGCCAGCAGCCGCCCGTCGAGGTTGTAGGTCCAGTAATGATAGGGGCAGGTCAGCCGCGGCGAATTGCCGGTCGGGGTTTCGCAGATCCGCGCGCCGCGATGGCGGCAGGTGTTGTGAAACGCGCGGATCTCGCCATCGCGGCCGCGCACGATGATCACCTGGTTGTGGCCCAGTTCAAACACGAACCAGTCGCCGGGATGTTTGGCATGCGCCACCGTGCCGGCATAGAGCCAGACCGATTTGAGCATGACCTCGACATCAAAGCGATAGGCTTCTTCGCCGACATAGAGATCACGCGGCAGGGTATACCCCGGGCGGTTCTGTTCGAGCAGCCGGGCAATCGTGTCGAACGCCTGCATGTTCAACTCCGCAGTGCGTTGTTGTCGGGATCGTAGGGCGAATCCGGAATGATCACTGCCCGGTGCGTGGTGCCAAGAATGGCGACGTCAAGCACCCTGCCCACCTGGGCATGCTCGGGGCGGATCATCGCCAGCGCGAGGCTCTTGCCGACGCGCGCGCCATAGCCGCCCGAGGTCACCCGGCCGACCAGTTCGCCCTGGCAATAGACCGGTTCCGACCCGCGTGCATCGGCATCGGTCACGTCCATGACTTCCAGCGTGACCAGTTGCCATTGGCGCCCGGTATCCTGGCAGGCGAGCACCCCGTCGCGACCCTTGAACGCCGGCTTTTTCAGCGCGACAAAGCGGTCCAGCCCGGATTCGAGCGCATTGTATTCGATCGACAGTTCGCGCGGGATCAGCTTGTAGCTCTTTTCCAGCGCCATCGCGGTCATCGCGCGAATGCCGAAGGGCTTGATGTCGAATTCGGCACCGGCAGCCATCAGCGTGTCGAAAATGTAGTTCTGCATTTCGATCGGGTGGTGGATTTCCCAGCCCAATTCGCCGATGAAATTGACCCGCAGCGCATCGACTTTGGCCGCGCCGATCGAAATCGACTGCCCGGTCAGCCACGGGAACGCCGCGTTCGACAGATCGGCGCGGGTCACTTTGGCAAGCACATCGCGCGAACGCGGCCCGGCCAGCACCAGCACGCCCATCGCGGTGGTCAGCCGTTCAAACCGCACCGACCCGTCGGTGGGCAGCGCCTTGATCAGATAGTCCTGATCGTGGCGTTCGAGCGCCCCGGCCGAGACCAGATAATAGGCCTGCGGGCCTTTCTTGTAGACGGTGAATTCGGCGCGCACCCCGCCCTTGTCGGTCAGCAGGTACGACAGCGACAGCTTGCCGATTTTCTTGGGCACCACGTTCGACAGCAGGCCATTGAGCCAGTCTTCGGCGCCGGGGCCGCTGATCAGGCACTTGGCAAATGCGCTCATGTCCTGAATGCCGACCTTTTCGCTGACGTGGCGGCATTCCTGCGCAACGAAGTCGAAATAGTTCGAGCGGCGGAACGACCAGCGTTCGCGGATCGCCTCGCCATCGACCACCGGATGGTTGTGATTGAGCAGGACATCGGCGCGATCGAGATCGGCATCGGTCAATTCATAGCCGGCCGGGGCAAACCAGTTCGGGCGTTCCCAGCCGAACACGCTGCCGAACACCGCGCCGAGCGCCTTCATCCGGTCGTAGCAGGGGGTGCGCCGCAGCGCGCGCGCCGCTTCGCGTTCTTCATCGGGATAATGGATCGAGAACACCTTGGCATAGGCTTCCTCGTTCTTTTCGATCAGGTAGCCCTCGCCGGCATAATCGCCGAACCGGCGCGGATCGACCCCCATCATGTCGATGGTCGGTTCGCCATTGACGATCCATTCGGCCAATTGCCAGCCGGCGCCGCCGGCGGCGGTGATCCCGAACGAATGGCCTTCGTTGAGCCACAGGTTCTTGCGATCCCACGCCGGGCCGACGATCGGCGAGCCATCGGGGGTATAGGCGATCGCGCCGTTGTAGACTTTCTTGACCCCGACTTCGCCAAACGCCGGCACCCGCGCCATCGCCGACAGAATGTGCGGCTCGAGCCGTTCGAGCGCATCGGGGAACAGTTCGTATTCGCTGTTGGCCGCCGGACCCTTCACATAGCAGGCCGGGGCGCCGACTTCATAAGGCCCGAGCAGCAGGCCGCCGGCTTCTTCGCGCATGTACCAGCTCGCATCGGATTCGCGCAGCACGCCCATTTCGGGCAGGCCCTGGCGGCGGCGCTCCATGATCGCGGGGTGCTGGTCGGTGACGATATACTGGTGCTCGACCGGGACCACCGGGATATCGAGCCCGACCATCGCGCCGGTCTGGCGGGCAAAGCTGCCGGTGGCAAACACCACGTGTTCGCAGGTGACATCGCCCTGATCGGTCGACACCACCCATTCGCCATTGGTCTTTTGCACCACCCCGGTCACGGTGGTGTTGCGGTGGATCGTCGCGCCGCGCTGGCGCGCGCCCTTGGCCAGCGCCTGGGTCAGATCGGCGGGCTGGATATAGCCATCGGCGGGGTGCTGGATCGCACCGATGATATTGTCGGTCACCGCCAGGGGCCAGACTTCGCGCACCTGTTCGGGGGTCAGCCAGTTGACCTCCACGCCGATGGTGCGTGCAACCCCGGCGTAATAGCGGTATTCGTCCATCCGGTCGGGGCTGGTGGCAAGGCGGATGTTGGTGACATTGGAAAACCCGACATTCAGCCCGGTTTCGGCCTCGAGCGTGGGGTAGAAATCGACCGAATATTGATGCAGCTTGCCCACCGAATAGCTCAGGTTGAACAGCGGCAGCAGCCCTGCGGCGTGCCAGGTCGAGCCCGAAGTCAGCTCCTTGCGTTCGATCAGCATGACATCGGACCAGCCGAGCCGGGCCAGATGGTACAGCGTGCTGACCCCGACGACCCCGCCACCAATCACCACCACACGCGCCGTTGTCTGCATTGCCAGGCCCCTTCAGGCTGTAAAATCGAACCGGATTCTTCGCATTGGTGCTATGCCAGCACTGCCCCCCTTGCGCCAAGCGCGGGCGGCCTTATCCAAAAATACTAATCTGCAATATCAGCGCAACTTAAAACGGCAACGAGCGTGATTGCCGGGGCAATCACGCTCGCACGCAAGTCCGGTCGGCCCCGGTCAATCAGAAGTGATAACGCACGTTCACACCCCAGGTGCGCGGTTTGGCATAGATCCCTTCGGTCGAACCGAAAAACAGCGAGCCGTCATAGGCATAGAGCCGATAGGCGCGGTTGAACAGATTGTTGACATAAAACGCCAGATCGACCGTGCTGCCCTTCGGCGTCAACGAAATCCGCGCGTTTTCGACATGATAGCCCGGTTCCTGTTCGACCGGCGCGCACATCACGGTAAAGCACATGTGCGACTGGTACAGGCTGTCGGCCTGCACCGCCGCCAGCCCCAGCGCGGTATCGAATTCATAGCGGATCAGCGCATTGCCCGACCAGTGCGGCGCCTGCGGCAGATCGTGCGTGACCACCGTCACCCCATCGGGCAGGAGCACATCGTGAACGTGGCTGGTTTCCCAAGATCCCGACAGGTTCAGCGTCAGCCCGGCGATCGGGTGCGAGGAAAATTCGGCCTCGATCCCGCCGGCAGTGGCGGGCAGGTTGCGGATTTCCTGCGTATAGCCGACCTGCACAAACGCCTGATAATTGTGGTAATCATAGTAATAGGCGGCGACGTTCAGGCTGGAATGCCCGGGCAGGCTGGCCTTGATCCCCAGTTCGTAATCGTCGAGCACTTCGGGGCGGAAGGCGATGCCGTTGATGGTGTCATAGACCGCCTGGCCCAGCGTCGGCGTGCCGGTGGAGAAAGTGAACCCGCCCGATTTCGACCCGCGGTTGTAGCTGAGGTAGATCAGTGTGCCCACGGTGGGCTTGAAATCGACTTCGGCACGCGCGGTGACCCCGCGGAAAATCGGATCGGCCTGCGACGGTTGCGCGGTGATCGTGCCGCCGGTGGTGGTGCCGGTGGGGTCGTTGAACGCAATGCCATCGGGGCAATAGTGGATCGTGAAGCCCGACCAGTATTCCTGCCCGTTGTAGCAGCCCAGCTTGTGATCCTGCCAATAGCGCAGGCCGCCGATCAGTTTCCACTGATCATCGAGCTTGAATTCGTCCTGGGCAAAGGCGGCGAGGCTCGAGGTGTGCTGATAGAACGTCACCGTCGGATCATATTCGTCGAACGGCGTGGCATATTGCGCCGCAAAGTGGCTTTCGATCGCCATCGCATAGGCGCCGAACACCAGATAGTTGTGCCCGAAACTGGTCGCCGCGCGCAGTTCTTCGGAAATCTGGTTGGTGCGGTCCTTCTGATAGAACACCGTGCCCGGCGCATAGCAGGTCACCGAGGCCAGCCCGGGGCAAGGACCGGGAGTATATGTCGCGCCCTGCACGTAGGGGAATTCGGGCTGGCTGTCGTCGGCTTCGTTGTAGAACTTGTTGACGTACTGGTAATCGGTGATCGAGGTCAGGTCGAACAGCCCCAGCTTGCCATCCATCCGCCAGGTCGCGCCAAAGAACTGCCGATCGACCCCCGGCGAACCCAGCGCGGCAATCGCCCAGGGGTTGCCGCCCTGCCAGGCGATCACCGACTGGTTGTAATAGCCGGTCGCCATCGCCCCGGGGGTATTGCCGTTGTACGCGCTCCAATAGCCGCAGACCTGGTTGGCCGGCAGATTGACCCCCTGAAAATTGGCATTGGGGCACGACGGGCTGAGCGCATACATCGCCGCCTGCCGTTCATGATCGGCCTCGGTATAGCGCAGCGTCAGCTTGGCGCTGAAATCGGACGACGGGGTCCATTTGAAAATGCCGCGCAGCGCCCAGTGGTTGTTGGCGCCGCGATTGGGCTGGCCGGGCAGCACGTCCTTGATATAGCCATCGTCGCGATCATAGATGCCCGAAATGCGCGCATCGAGATCCTTGGCAATCTGCCCCTGCAAGGCGCCTTCGACGGTGGTCTGGTTGAAGCTGCCATAGGTCGCCGAAAGATAACCTTCGGTGGCATCGCGCGGCTGGACCGAAATGAACTGCACCGCGCCGCCGGTGGCATTGCGGCCAAACAGCGTGCCCTGCGGCCCGCGCAAGGCTTCGGTACGGGCAAGGTCAAAGATCGGAAAGCCCGCCGTCGCCATCGACGAGGCATAGCTGTCGTCCTGATAGACCGCGACCGGCGGTTCCTGTTCGTCGCCGTAGTCGTTCTGCGCCACGCCGCGCATGTTGAACACCACTTGCGACGAGGCATAGGCGTTGAAGCGCAAGTTGGGGATCGCCCGCACCACGTCGGTGGCGTTGGTGATGTTGAGGTTGTGAATGGTTTCCTTGTCGAGCACGGTGACCGCGATGCCGACATCTTTCAGCTTCTGCTCGCGGCGCTGCGCGGTGACGACGATATCGGGCGCGACCGCCGGTGCGGCAGCCGCCGCCGGTTGCGGCGCGGCGGTCTGCGCCAGCGCGGCGGGCGCCAGCGCGCCCAGCGCGGCACCGGCCAACAGAACGCGCATCGCGCAGGCGGCGCTGGATGTGGCTTTCATCGCAATCCCCTCGTTTGATCATTATCCGCGACGACCGTTTTGGGCGGTCCGTCTTGCCCGCACAGTGTGCCAGAGCCTGCCCTTTTGGGCAAGTCGGTGGCAAACCGAGGTTTTGCCGCCGGGCCGCCGCTGCCCGCGCAATTTGACACGAAAATGACTTATTTTCATGGGGTTGGATGGGGCCTGCGCGCTGCCGAATGATAACCCTTACTTATGTTGCGTATAATTCTGTCTGGTTTTCCGTCGCCTGCGTGCAAGCGCTGCACGGCGCCGGCGACGCCCCTCGTGCGATCACAATGGCTTGCAATGCGCCGCATAACGATGCCTTATGCCGGTGATAGGCGCTTGCCATCACCGGAATTCCAACCGAGACCTTGCAGCATGGCACACACGACTCTTCGCCGGCAGATGGTCGGCCTCGCCTGCACGCTGGCGCTGACCGGCGCGATGATTGCCCCCGCCTCGCTGGCCGGCGCCGCCGATCAGGGGCTTGCCGCGTTTCCGGTGGCGGGTGACCAGTGGCCGATGGTCGGCGGCGATCCCGCCGGCACCTGGTATTCGGGCTTAAGCGATATCAACGACAGCAATGCCGCCGGGCTGGGGTTTGCCTGGGCCTATGACATGGGCACCGAGCGCGGGCAGGAAGCCACCCCGCTGGTGATCGACGGGGTGATGTATACCTCGGGCGTGTGGGGCATCGTCTATGCGCTCGATGCCGTCACCGGCAAATTGCTGTGGCAGTTCGATCCCGGGATCGATCCGATGTCGGCGCGCAATGCCTGTTGCGACACGGTCAATCGCGGCGTGGCCTATCGCGACGGGGTGGTGTTCGTCGCCAGCGAAGATGGCCGCCTCCACGCGCTCGATGCCAAAACCGGCGCCGAAAAGTGGACCGCCGATACGATCATCAACCGCAAGCAGACGTATGCCTCGACCGGCGCAGTGGTGCTGACCGGCGATGCGGTGGTGATCGGCAATTCCGGGTCGGACCTTGGTGACGGATCGGCGCGCGGCTATATTTCGGCGTGGGACATCAGGACCGGCGCGTTCAAGTGGCGCTTTTTCACGGTGCCCCCGGCCCCCGGCCAGCCGTTCGAACATCCCGAACTGGCGATGGCCGCCAAATCGTGGGCGCCGGGCCGCGACGGCCGCTATCAGAACGGCGCTGCGGTGTGGGACGGGCTGTCGTATGACCCCGTCACCGACCAGATCGTGTTCGGCACCGCCAATGCCTCGCCCTATCTGCGGGTCAAGGATGGCAGCGAACGCCACGATGATCTGTTCAATGCCTCGATCGTCGCGGTTTCGGCCAGGACCGGGCGGATGACCTGGTATTATCAGGAAACCCCCGGCGATTCATGGGATTACGACGCGGTCCAGAAATTCGTCTTTGCCAACCTGCCGATCGGCGGGGCGACGCACCGGGTGGTGATGCAGGCTTCGAAAAACGGGTTTTACTACACGCTCGATCTCAAAACCGGCAAATTGCTCGCCGCCGATGCGTTTACTTATGTCAACTGGGCCTCGGGCGTCGATCTGGCCACCGGGCGGCCGCAATTCACCCAGGTTGCCGATTATACGCGCAAGCCCAAGAACGTTTATCCGTCGTGGGCGGGCGGGCACACCTGGAACCCGATGTCGTTCAGCCCGCAGACCGGGCTGGTCTACATCCCCTCGCTCGATGTGCCCAACGTGATCTTCAACATGGCCGGCAACGGCGGGGCGCTGGCGCATCTCGAAGGGTTTTTCAACGCCGACGGGATCATCCCCGACGATACGTATGATCCGGCCGGGACCAGACGGCTGTTCGGCGCCCTGCCCGACAAGGCGGATCTGCAAAAGGAACGCCCCGGGGTCAAGCTGGTGCGCGAAATCCTCAAGGCGTGGGACCCGGTCACGCGCAAGGTGGTGTGGAGCCAGGTCACGTCAGAGGGCAATCGCGGCTATGACGGCGGCGTGCTGTCGACCGCCGGCAATATCGTCGTGCAGGGGCGCGGCGACGGCACCTTGTGGGTCTACAACGCCAGGACCGGCGCGCCGATCACCCATATCCAGACCGGCAGCCACATCATGGCCGCGCCGATGACCTATAAAGTGGGCGGGGTGCAATATATCGCGGTGCAGGTCGGCTATGGCGGGTCGGGGATCAGCTTTCCGATCCCGCCGTCGAGCGCGGCGTACCTGAACCAGAACACCAACCGCATCCTGGTGTTCAAGCTGGGCGGCGGGCCGGTGCCGATGCCCGACAAGCGGGTCAATCCGTTCGATTATCCCGAACCGCCGGTATCGACCGCCAGCGCCGCGATGATCGCCCATGGCGAGGAAAAGTTTACCGAATACTGTTCGCGCTGCCACGGTTTCGGCCCCGGCGTCGCGCCCGATCTGTCGCGCCTGCCGCCCGAAGTGCACAGCATGTTCAACGACATCGTGCTCAAGGGTGCGCTGGCGCAACTGGGCATGGCGCCGCTCAACGATCTGGTCAGCAAGGACGATGTCGAGGCGATCCACGCCTACTTGATTGACCAGCAGCGGCAGGGCTATGCCGCGCAGCACAAGCAGACCGCCGCGAAATAGGCGGCGCGCACACCGGGGGACGTTTTTACTCGCATGGCACACGACACCAAGCTCGCGCATTCGCTCAAACCCCGCCACGTCACGATGATTTCGATCGGCGGGATTATCGGGGCGGGCATTTTCGTGGGGTCGAGCACCGCGATCCGCATTGCCGGGCCGGCGGTGCTGGGGACTTATTTCCTGTGCGGATTGCTGGTCTTTGTGATCATGCGCATGCTGGGTGAAATGGCGATGGCGCGGCCCGGGGTCGGCTCGTTTACCGGCTATACCTCGCTCGGGCTGGGGCCGTGGGCGGGCTTTACCAATGCCTGGCTCTATTACTATTTCTGGGTCACCACGATCGCGTTCGAGGCGCTGGCCGGCGCCGACATGCTGGCGACGCTGGTGCCCGTTCACCCCGCGTTTCTGGCGGCATTGCTGATCGCGGTGATGACCGGGGTCAACCTGCTGTCGGTCAAGACTTATGGCGAATTCGAGCTGTGGTTTGCCAGTTTCAAGGTGGTCACGATCATCGGCTTCATCGTGCTCGGGCTGGGCTACATCTTCGGCTTTGGCCCCGGGCCGGCGGCGATGGTGGCGCAGATGACCGCGCATGGCGGGTTTGCCCCGCTCGGCGCCGGGGCGATTTTCCTGGCGGTGCCGACGGTGATCTTTTCGATGATGGGCAGCGAAGTGGCCACCATCGCCGCGGTCGAAACCGAAGATCCCGCCTCCAATGTGGTGCGTTCGGCGCGCACGGTGGCGCTGCGCATCATGTTTTTCTACATCGGCTCGGTCGCGGTGATCCTGGCGATCCTGCCGTGGAACAGCGCGGTCGAAGGCCAATCGCCGTTCATCGCCACGCTGCGGCTGGTGCATGTGCCGTTTGCCGAAAACGTGATCACCGCGGTGGTGTTCACCGCGATCGTGTCGTGCCTCAATTCGGCGATCTATGTCACCTCGCGCATGCTGTTCGAAATGGGCCAGCGTGGCGATGGCCCGGCGTTTTTCGCGCATACGTCGGCGCGCAAGGTGCCCGATCGCGGCATTCTGGTCTCTTCGCTGCTCGGCTTTGTGGTGGTGATCACCGCGATCATTTCGCGCAAGGGCATCTATGCCTTTCTGCTGCAATCGGCCGGGGCGACGATCCTGTTTGTCTATCTGTTGATCATCCTGTCGCAGATCAGCCTGCGCCGCCGGCTTGAAGCGGCCGGGGAAACGCTGCCGGTCAAAGTCTGGGCGTTTCCGGCGGTCAGCCTGGCGGCGGCGGCGGGGATCGTCGCAGTGCTGGTGATGATGCTGGTGATGCCCGATCAGCGCACCGAGGTCGAACTGTCGGCCGGCGTGTTCATCTTGTGCGTCGCCGTCTACGCCGGGTTTGTTCAGCCCGGCCGCCGCGCGCTCGCCGCCGGCTGAAGCGCATCCGGTAAAACGATTGCACAAGCTGCATCCGCGCTTGGCAGCGGGCGGCGATCCGTGCCAGTGAGGGCGCGGACGACAAGCGGGAGCGGGCCATGCAAGCACCAACCGGGGGCCTGATCGGCGCGATCGAGGCCGGCGGCACCAAATTCATCTGCGCGCTGGCGCAAGTCGACGGCACCATCGTGGCGCGCGCGCGGATCGATACGCGCACGCCGGCGGAATGCTTTCCCGATCTCGCGGCATTCTTCCATCAGGCAAGCGCGGCGCACGGGCCGATCGCGGCGTTCGGGGTGGCCAGCTTTGGCCCGATCGACATCGACCCCTCCTCGCCCGATTATGGCACCTTTACCACCACGCCAAAGCCGGGCTGGCAGGGCGCGCGGTTCCACGATGTGCTGGGACCGTTTGGCGCGCCGATCGTGGTCGATACCGATGTCAACGGCGCGGCGATCGGCGAATGGCTGGCGGGCGCCGGCCAGGGCGCGCGCACGCTTGCCTATACCACCATCGGCACCGGGGTCGGCACCGGGGTCTTGCGCGACGGGCGCAGCCTGATGGGATTTTCGCATTACGAAATGGGGCATATCCACCCCGCGCACGATCGCACGCTCGATCCGTTTAACGGCGCCTGCCCTTATCACGGCGATTGTCTGGAGGGGCTGGTGGCCGGCCCGGCGGTGATCAAGCGCTGGGGCACCAGTCTTGACAAGCTGGCCGACGATCCCGCCAAGATCGACCTGATCGGCGGCTATATCGCCGATCTGGCCGCCAATCTGGTGCTGATGCACATGCCCGACCGGCTGATCTTTGGCGGCGGCGTGGTCAAGGCGCCTGGGCTGATCGAGGCGGTGCGGCGGCGCACCGAAGCGCGGCTGAACGGCTATGTCAGCCATCGCCTGCTCGATCCGGGCCTGATCAGCTATATCGTCACGCCGGGGCTGGGCGATGATGCCGGGATTACCGGGGCGATCGAACTGGGGCGGCAGGCGCTGATCGGCTAGGGAACCATCCGGACAAGTGGCGCAGCACAATCCGACGCGACCAATTAACCGAAAATAGAGCCCTCCCCCTCAGGGGGAGGGTTGGGTGGGGGTGTTCGGAGCTCGAGATAATTCACGCCATTTCAAGCGCATACACCCCTCCCCAACCCCTCCCCTGAGGGGAGGGGCTAAAAACGCCGCTTATGGTGGCAGGGTATCATGGCAACTTGATCAGATCTTCCCTGGCGCCGGGCACCACGTCGAACGCGATATTGAGCCGTTCGCCGCCGTCGATCGGGACGGTGCCGTGCCAGCAGTACGATGGAAACAGCACCAGTTGCCCGATCTGCGGCGCGATCACGCCCCTTGGCGGCAGATCGACCCCCAGTTCGGGCGGCGGCGCGCCCCAGTGGAAATGCCCCGCCGGGGCGGCGCCGATCACCGCCGGATCGGGCAGCGCGACATAGAACGCCGATGACAGCCAGCCGAGCGGATGGCTGTGCGTGACATTGAACCCGCCCGCGCCCAGCCGCACCGACCAGCTGCCCGCCACGACCAGCCCGTCGCGGTGCGGCGCCAGCAGCGGATGGCGCGGATCGGGCGGCGGCAGGCCGGCGACATGCTGCGCCACCGCCGCCATCAGCGCGGCGCGGGTGCGTTCGATCACCGGTTCGTGGCGCAACAGCACCGACCGGTCGGTCTGGGTGCCGGCGCGCACGGTCTGTTCGGCATAGGGCGCCTGCGCGGTGTGCAGCGCGCGCAACAGTTCGGCCAGTTCAGCCAGTTCATCCGCCGCCAGACCGACCTCGTAAACGCCGACAAACGCCGGATCGCCTTCCAGCCACTCGGCACGCGGATCACCAAGCAGCCGCCACGCGGTGCCGAGATAAGGCCATACCTGCCGCGCCGCCGGCCCGCCCAGCAGCGCCAGCCCGAGATCGCGTGCGCGCAGCGCATCGCCCTGGCGCAGCGCCAGCCGCAGCCGCGCCACGCGCAGAAAATCATCGGCGCGATCGCCCAGGCCATCGAGCAGCGCGGCGCATTGGTCCAATTGCCCGGTTTCGCCCGCCAGAAACACCCGCGCCGATACGATCCCGGGGGTTTCGCCGAGATGCCCGGCCGCTTCTGTCAGCACCGCCGCCGCGCGGTCCCATTGCCGCACTTGCGCCAGCGCGGCAAACCAGCCCAGCCACAGCGCGGCTTGGCGCGGCTGCGCGCGCGCCGCCGTGGCCCAGCCGCGATCGAACCCGGCAGCATCGCCCGCCACCCAGCGCAGCGAGGCCAGCACGCGCTGCCCATCGAGCCAATCGGGCCAATCGGCACAGGCACGCGCCAGCAGCTCGCGCGCGGCATCGCCCTGCCCCTCGGCCGCCAGCGCCAGCGCCCGGTTGCGCAAGGCATCGCGATTGGCCGGATCGAGCGCGACCGCACGCGCAAACAGCTCGGCAGCGGGCAGCCCGCGTTCAAACCGCAACTGCGCCAGCATCATCGCCGCCGCCGCATCGGCGGGATCGGCAGCCACCGCCTGCGTCGCCAGCGCATCGGCGCCGGCCATGTCCTGCCGCGCGCGGTGCGCACGCACCGTGGCCAGCAAGTCTGCGGTCATTTCACCAGATCGGCGATGAACCGGGCATGGTCGGGCGACCGATCGGCCTCCAGCGCAAAGGCATCGCGCAACTGGCGCAGCCACTGGCGCGCATCGATGCCGCGATAATCGAGCACCGGATCGACATCGAGCGGGATATTGCCCTGCCCGAGATGCACCGCCAGCCACGAATCGATCGCAAACAGATCAAACTGGCGCGGGATATGGCGGGCATGATTGCGGAACATCGCGATCGCCGCCGCCAGCGTATCGGGCACTTCCATCGCCGCGACATAGCGCCACAGTTCGGCATCTTCGCGCTGCATCAGCTTGTAGTGCAGGATGATGAAATCGCGGATGCGGTCGGTTTCGCCCAGCGCGATGGTGTTGAATTCGTCGATCACCTGCGGATCGAACCCGCGATCGGGAAACAGCCCC
>Ga0164297_10000060_pt1 | contig 131639 bp, 119 predicted proteins | sample GEODES058metaG_FD_113539 | JGI IMG/M metagenome (GOLD analysis project Ga0164297, IMG submission 113539) | Dystrophic lake water microbial communities from Trout Bog Lake, Wisconsin, USA - GEODES058 metaG | ecosystem: Environmental > Aquatic > Freshwater > Lake | place: USA: Trout Bog Lake...
CTCCGGTATTGATAAACATCATGGCAAAGCTTGCCCAAAGCAAGTTGCTTGAACTGTTCGTATTGGCCCGATCCAACTAACCATATATAACCGATCACTAAACACCAACATGGAAGTTCATCACCACCCCGACCTGCACCACAAGCCCAAGCCCTGGAAAGAGTATTTGTTAGAATATCTGATGATATTTTTAGCGGTAATGACCGGCTTTTTTGCGGAAAGTTTCCGGGAACATTTAAGCGAACGATCAAAGGAACGTGAATATGTAGTAAATATTAAAAAGGACCTGCTTAAGGAAACTAAAAAAATTGATATCTGGTTACCTGCAACTTTTGACCGGATCAAAAAGTTTGAAACCCTGATAACCTACCTCGAAGCCCCCGGCCCTGTAGCTGAGGGTAGCAATATGTATTATTTGGCAAGGATTTCAACACGTAATGCCATCATAGAGCCGAGCAACAATACTTTTCTTGAAATGAAAAGTTCGGGTAACCTGAGGCTTATCCGGAATCGTGATATTATTAATAATCTGATCGATATTGAGCAACAGTCATCACAATTTAAGAACCTGCTGGATATTGAGGGTAAAGAAGATGTAATGTCGTATCCGTTATTGGGTGAGCTCTTTGATGCTGCGGTATTCGACAAGATGATCGACCCTACCCAAAGCAGGATGTTATCGGCGCGAGAATATGCCCAATTTTCTGATAGTACGATCAAAAGGCCGCCGGGGAACCCGCAACTGCTTGGCCACGATAAAACCAAAATTAACCTGCTTATTTATTACCTGCATCAGCGTAAAACGAGCTTTTTTGGTGAAACACGAATGCTTTTGGGTTTCAGGAAATTACTCGTGCAAACCATAAAAAATTTAGACGAGGAATATAAACTGGATAATGAGTAAAAAAACTAAAGTACTGCTGATCAAGGCGCTGGTATATGGTATTTTAGGTTTTGGGATAGCCTTTGTTTGGCATTTGCTTAAGTCTTGAGTCTTGAGTCCAGAAGTCGGTAAGTCCGGAAGAATGAATAAAAAAGGCAAAAACATTCCGTTATTGTCTGAACCAGGATTTAGCGGATTAAAGGATTTACTTGAAAAAGAAAAAAGTCTTTCATTCCGAAATTGACATTCCGCACTCCGCAATTGTCTGAACCAGGATTTAGCGGATTAAAGGATTTACTTGAAAAAGAAAAAAGTCTTTCATTCCGCAATCGGCATTCCGCACTCCGCAATTGTCTGAACCAGGATTAACCAGATTAAAGGATTTACTTGAAAAAGAAAAAAGTCTTTCATTCCGAAATTGACATTCCGCACTCCGCAATTGTCTGAACCAGGATTAAACAGATTAAAGGATTTACTTGAAAAGGAAAAAAATCTTTCATTTCGAAATTGACATTCCGCACTCCGCAATTGTCTGAACCAGGATTAAACAGATTAAAGGATTTACTTGAAAAAGAAAAAAATCTTTCTTTTCGAAATAGACATTCCGCACTCCGCAATTGTCTGAACCAGGATTTAGCGGATTAAAGGATTTACTTGAAAAAAAAATAAAATCTTTCATTCCGCAATTGGCATTCCGCACTCCGCAATTGTCTGAACCAGGATTTAGCGGATTAAAGGATTTACTTGAAAAAAAAATAAAATCTTTCATTCCGCAATTGGCATTCCGCACTCCGCAATTGTCTGAACCGGGATTAAACAGATTAAAGGATTTACTTGAAAAAGAAAAAAAGTCTTTCATTCCGCAATTGGCATTCCGCACTCCGCAATCTATTAGTCATTCCGCACTCCCCTATAAATACCTTCCCTTTACCCATCATACACCTCCGTCTCCACCAATTGGGTTAACACGCTTTTTACAGCTGCTTCCCGCGCCCATTGCTGCTCGGTTAGGCTGGCATCCTCGCGGTACCAGGCTATGGGTTCGTTGATCTCTATCCGGGTTTTGTATAAAAAGCCCTTTTTGGGATGCACTTTAGTTCCCTCATAGCTGTTAAGTCCATCAGCACGGATCATTTTAGCAAAATTTTTTAGACTGATATCCAGTTGAAGGCATTCGTCCAATGTGTTTTTAAAATCCTGCTTGTCTTCCAGCCACAGCGTCAGGTAATCGCCGTTGATTTCATGTTCGGCAATGTTGATGCGACTGTAATTATAGTCGACCGAGATAACGAGCCACCAAAGCTCGTCTTTTAATTTTTGTGTCAGTTTGATCATGTTGTTTATTGTTTTTGATTCGAAAAAATGGGCAAAGACTATCCTTCTGGTCATTTTTGGGATGACCGGCGCTTTTAAAAAAAATGCGATTTAAGTGGTTTGCACCTATCTGAATTCCGGGATCCAACCGGGGAAATGCCTTTTGATTGCAGCTATGCTATTTCGGTGTTTATAGCAGGCCTCAAGATAGGCGCGGTACCGTATCTCAGTTTCAGTTGGTCGTTTTTCTTTTGCTAATTTTTCAGATTGAAAGGCTGAATAAATAAGGTGCATTTTTTTGTATTTTTTGAATGAATAGGTTATTGGTTAATAGTGCAGTTTGGCTTTCGCATTAGCTGAGTTGCACCCGGTTTAGCCTTTAAACACCTACGAGCTGTTGTTTGCCGGGGAAAGGGCATAGATCTCCCGCGAATTCTCTGTAAATTCTTTAATTTTCATATCCTGAAAGTTTTAAATTTGATTACTTTTGAAAAGGAGAGCGGAACAAATATAAAGAAATATCTTTATTTTTATCAAGGGATAAATGAAAAATATTTTTATCGGTTTATGAAAGAACAAAAATCAGCACCAAAATTAAAAAGAGTACGGCCTGAAACGCTGGAGTTCATTATACTTTATAACCAGCTCAGAGGACGGGCATTCAAAGGAAATGCCGAATTGGCCGAAGTGCTTGGTTTTAACTCACCAGCTTCTATAACGGAGATCATCAAGAGTCGCCAAAACATTGATCCTGAAAAACTCAGAATTTTTAAAGATAAATACAAAGAAAATATAAATTCTGTAAAAAGTGCTATCGATAAGATCCCTGTTTCGCAGAGTTTTGAGGGAATACCCATGTATGAAGTTGTAGTAACTGCTTCCGGCGTTGAAGTTTATAAAGATATCAATGACACCACTCCGATTGGTCATATGAACTTTCCGGGTATCGAAGACTGTGATTTTGCATTACCTGTTTGGGGTCATAGTATGTATCCGTACCTCGAAAACGGTTCGTGGGTGGCGCTGAAAGAAATTCATGATAAAAAAATATTGCCTGGCGAAGTTTATTATATCGAATGGGGTGATTACCGGATGTATAAGCGGCTTTTGGCCGGTGACAGGGAAGGCGAAGTTATTGCCCATAGTGATAATGTGACCGAAATGGTAGGTAACCGGCTTAAATATGCTCCGTTTGTTATTAAGATAGATGATATCAAAAAATTATGTCTTGTAAAGGACATTCATAAGAAGCATAATCATTAAGGGATATTGGTTGGTGATCAGCTATTAATTGTGAATTCCTGTTTGGCTGTTGCTTTTTGAATTAGTTGGGATATATAGTTTTGGTCAATAATAGTAGATTCGTATTTTCTCTGACCTGAGGCGAAATAAAAAATGAACTTGATGAACTTAAAGATAAACCGCTTGCAGCATGTTGGAATACCCGTTACCGATCTGGGTGTTTCTGAATTATTTTACCAGAAGCTTGGATTTAGCAATGTGATGGCGGCTGGATTTGAATATAATGGTGGCAAAGGAAAGGTTGCAATGATGCAATTGAATGACATCATCCTTGAACTTTATCAGATGCCGGAAGCTGAGCTGCCAGATATCAGAAGCAGGGGGAATGGGCATATAGACCATATTGCTTTTGATGTTGACGACATTGATCAAACTTATACTACGCTTAAAGAGGCAGGTTATACCATGCTCGAACCGGGGCCCGTTTTTCTGGCATTTTGGACCAGGGGATGTAAATATTTTAACATTGCTGGTCCGGATGGAGAGCGACTGGAGTTTAACCAGATTTTATAACTATTTGTACCTCCCGCTTCGTATATCAACAGCAAGCTATTTAAATAAACTTCTACTTTTGCAGACATGAAAATTCGGCTCGCCACTCAGGCTGATATACCAGGTATTATGCAGATCATTGGCGAAGTAGTGCCGCTGATGATAGCTTCCGGAAATTTCCAATGGGATGATACCTATCCCAATGCCACAGTTTTTGAAAATGATATAGTGGCAGGCGAACTATGGGTTGTAGAAGTTGATGGTACAATTGCAGGCCTTAGTGCAATTACTACCGAGCAATACCCTGAATACGCTGATGTGGGTCTTGATATCAATGAAACTGCTATTGTTACCCATAGGCTTGCAGTAAGTACACGCTTCAGGGGCAGGGGAGTGGCAGCATTACTGATGCAGCAGGCCGAACTTGTTGCCAGGCAAAGAGAAATTAAGACTTTGCGCGTCGATACCAACTCGGCCAATAAGGCTACCGGTGCTTTGTTTCCCAAAATAGGCTACCGTTTTGTTGGTGAAATGAAACTTTATTTCAGACCCGGGCTTAGTTTTTATTGCTACGAAAAAAGGCTCGACGGCAAATAAGTGCGATTCAGGCTTATCAGGCAAATAATGGCTCAGTTTTTCCTCTTATTTTATTTTGTAACCTACTGATAAATACCGTTAAAACACGGATTGACCGGTAATATTTTATACGCTAGTTTTGTATCGTTTAAAGGTGCAGTTTGTGTTTTAGCAATACTACATGCAATAACCTTATTATTTTTTGTAATTTCATGGGTATTGATTTTTTTGATCGGGAACCAAGCAGTACTGAAATGCCTGAACTAACCCCAGAAACTAATATTGCCGGAGTCATCGTTGCCCTTGAGTCCATAGTAGCCGAATGCAGCTTGCAGAAGAGTAGGGCAGGCTATTTTGCAGCTTTATACCTTAAGGTGACCAAAGCTGTAAAGCAAGCTATTGATAAACAGCAGTTTCCAGATGGTTCGCAACTGGAAAAGCTGGATGTGGTTTTTGCAAACCGGTACCTCGCTGCCTATCATCAATGGAAAAATAACAAACAGCCAAGTGGTCCCTGGCAAGTGGCGTTCAATGAAGTTGAGCACGGCTCCGGAATTATATTGCAGCATTTATTATTAGGTATTAATGCTCATATCAATTTTGATCTGGGAATTGCTACTGTGGTGGTATGCGGCGGAAAGCCTATTGATTCGCTACGGGCTGATTTTGATGCCATCAATCTGATCATTGCCAGCCTTACCAACGAGGTATTGAGCGAGTTAGGTCAGGTTTCGCCTATGCTTTCTTTATTGGGCTTGCATGCTTCCAATTCAAATTTTGCCCTGATACAATTTAGTATCGATACCGCCCGTGATGGTGCCTGGAGTTTTGCCGAGGAGCTTTCCGGTAAAAAGACTGCCGAACGCGAACCATTTATTGCGCAGCGGGAATCTACGATAAAAAAACTAGCCCAAAAACTGCTTAACCCACCGGGATTGGTCAATATGACACTCTGGTTTATCGGTTTATTTGAATGGAAGCCCGTGAGAAAAGTGATAAGTATCCTCAATGAATTTCACAAAGAAAAAATAATGATCAATGGCTAAAGTTGTACAAAGCAAGGCTTCGGTTAAGCTTTCAACGGAAAAACGCCGAAGCTGAATACGGCCAGCCGGGTTTAAAAAATAGTTTTTTTGCATCTCGCTAATATTCGTGGCTATTTTCTATTTTTACCAGATAACCCTTTTGGATCGTATGAAAAAATTAATGATTGTTCCGGCTTTGTTGCTGGCATGCAGCAGCCTGATGGCGCAGAATAATAATGTGCTTACTGCCAGAGAAATTAAGGATCGCTGGATATTATTGTTTGATGGGAAAACAACCACTGGTTGGCACTCGTTTCAAAAAACATCGGTAGCACCTGGCTGGTCTGCCACCAATGGTACATTGCAGCTGGATCCCAAGGTGCAGGATTCTGGTGGTGATATAGTAACCGACGGCGAATATGATAATTTTGAACTTGCTATTGATTGGAAAATAGCCGAAGAAGGAAATAGCGGCATTATTTTTCTGGTAAATGAAGACAAACAATACGATGCCACCTATCTGACCGGGCCCGAATATCAATTACTGGACGATAAAAAGGCTGATGATAATAAAAAGCCAAGCCACCTTGCTGCATCCTTATATGATATTATTCCTGCTGAAAAGGAAGTGGAATTGCCGGCCGGTGAATGGAACCATACAATCATTAAGCTGAAACACGGGGAATTAACTTTTTGGCTTAACGGCGTTCAAACGGTAAAAACACGCCTTTGGGATACTAAATGGGACGAATTGGTTGCCCAAAGTAAATTCAAAACCTGGAAAGGATTTGCAGCTTTTCACAAAGGCCATATCGCTTTGCAAAATCATGGCTATCATATCGAATTCCGCAATGTTAAAATACGCGCTATATAGTCCGGAAGCAGTTTTTTGGAAAATGATCGTTGAAACAAAACCGGTAGTATTTCGTATAAGTTCAACATTGTTCATAAAATCTTGCCAGTGAAATATATTGTGATCGCGCTGTTGGTTGTTACCAGCATTTTTATGGGTTGCCAAAAAGATTCGGGTGTTGCTGTAAACATTAATACAACCGATTTAAATGCGATCAATAATCAATTAAAGGGAGTTTGGGTTTATCCTATTGTTCCGCAAAACATCGTTGAGACAGCTTCAGGCGCAGTTGACTGGCAATTATACGGCACATCACCAGCCTTTCAATTTGATGGCGGCTCTCATGTTAGTATCATTAAAAATACGGACACTACTTATAAAGGAACTTATAGCTTAAGTACCAAAAGCGGCGTAGTTTACATAGATATTGTTTACCCAGGCGGCAAAGATGTTCAGTATAAGCTATTGGCAACAGATGGAAATACGCTCAGGATCGAAAATTCAGCACCCTATGTTGGTTCAGACGGAGGTACGACTACAGTTCAGCGCCAATTGGTTTCAGATATCACTTTGCAAAAGCAGACCGCTGCAGATATTTCCGGTAAACTTGTTCGCGTTGTGGTTATCAGCAACAAAGTATATTATAATGTTTCGGTTGCAGTTGTGCATACCAGGTTACCTAAACCTGCGGATAGTACCATCGTTTTAAATACTAAATTAAATACCCTGGGTACTTATACCTATGAATTTGCCGGACAGTCTGGCGACCAGTTGCATGTTGATGTATTGGGCGACAACACCAAGACTTTTTTCTATGCCTTTAGCGGCGGTATCCCTTTGGCCGGTGCAGTCACCAGCGATTTTCAGGAAATAAAGACTACTTCAGGCTGGTTTGTTCCCTGATTTTTTTCTTTTTTAAAAAATCCAAATCAGCGTAACTTATTGAGTTTGTATGCGTAAAAACCTTTGAATAACCTATGTGGTTATCAAAGGTTTTTGCATTTAACTCTTTTAAAGGTTTTTATGGAATTTGTAATACTATTTCTGATCGTAGGCATCATTACTGTTTATTTCATAGCCCGTTATGAAAAAAAGGGCGTCAACGAAGAAGAAGATATTTTAAGGGCCAATAAAAACGTGCCGCCGCTTTTTATGCTGCGGTCTGCAGAGTTAAAAGTAAATGCCATCAAGTCGGCGCTGACCAGCGATTGGATGGCTACAAGCGATGTAAAGCAGGTAGCAGATCAACTTGAAACTTTGATCGAGGATTATAAGAATCGCGAGATCACCCTGGCTATTTACTATACAAAACTAGGCGCCCTGCTCATCAAAGTGAATGAACTTAAAGGCGTTCCGGCAGAGGCTTAATTTATTTCAATTTTTTTCCTGCCTTCAATCTATTCCATAGGATTGAATTCCTGTTTGCTTTTAATGAGGCTTTGACTATTATTGCAGAAAATCCCGGTTATGTCCGACGACGCGATAGTAAAACGCCTTAAGATCATTGTAAAAGAATTAGGCGGTCAGCAGGCTCTGGCTAATGCTATCGGTGTCGATCAGGGGTTTATCAGTAAAGTGATTAACCGCAAACAGGAAATGAGTTATTACCTCATCCGTAAACTCTGTTTCCAACTCAAATATTCGCCCGAATGGCTGATCATTGGTACCGGCGAAAAGAAACTCGACAAGCCCGATTCGGCCAAACTCATCACCGAAATTCAAATGCTGCGCACCGAAGTGGATATTTTACAGGCCCGTATGCGCGTATATGAGATCGAACTCAATGAATTGCGTGAAGGGTTGGAAGGCGCAGGGCGCAAGGCGGTAGGTTGATACAGGTACTTCCATTTCTCCGGATAACAAATCCCAGTTAACTGACCGTTTTTTGTAGAATTAAATTCATTTTTTAAACATTTATTTTGAATTTTATTCTGTTAATGGTTATTTTTACTGTATGGTTAACGAAACGGAGTTGCTGCTTGATAAAACCGATCTGCATATATTGAGGCTGATGCAGGAAAATGCACGCATCAGTAATGCCGATCTGGCAAGGGAGTTAGGCATGGCACCATCGGGTGTATTGGAGCGGGTGAAAAAGCTGGAACAAAAGCAGGTGCTGTTGCAATATACTACCCGAATCAATCCTGCTGCTTTAGGGCAAAAGTTACTTGCTTTTATTTTTATGAAAGCCGCTGATAGTCCGGGTTGCAATGATACCGCTAAACAATTAGCGCAGATACCCGAAGTACAGGAAGTACATCATGTAGCAGGTGACGATTGTTACCTGGTTAAAGTACGCACCTATGATTCGAGTACGCTTATGGAATTGATGCGGAGTAAATTCAGCAAAATACCTAATTTGCTGAGCACACGCACTACGATCGTACTTGAAACTGTAAAAGAACAACAACAACTGGTAATACCTCAAATATAAAACGATGGCTCCTGCCCAAACCAAACATGCCTCAACATTAATGGTAATTATTGCTTTTGCAACTGTTTACCTGGTTTGGGGCTCTACTTACTTTTTTATCCGGATAGCTATACAGGGATTTCCACCATTGCTGATGGGGGCAATTCGCTTTCTGACGGCCGGTTCGCTGATGCTGATCTGGGCCATCATCAGGCGGGAAAAGATATTTAACCGGCAAAGCCTGGTGATTTCGGCCATAGTTGGCATCCTGCTTTTAGGAGGTGGTAACGGCTGCGTGATATGGGTTGAACAAACCCTGCCCAGTGCTATGGTTGCTATCCTGGTATCGGCTGCACCCATATGGTTTGTATTGTTAGACAGTAAAAACTGGGGCATCAATTTCAGAAGCCGTTCAACGTTGATCGGGCTGGTTATAGGTTTTATTGGTGTTATACTGCTTTTTGGTGAACAGATGGACAGCATGCTGGCCGGAAGTAATGTAGGCGCAAAACTTTTGTCTATGGCGTTATTGATCATTGGTTCAATTTGCTGGTCGGGTGGGTCAATCTATTCCAAGAACCATCCCAGCAAAGGGTCGGCAGTAGTAAATGTTGCCTGGCAAATGATCATTGCCGGTATCGTGTTCCTTCCGGGCAGCTTGCTTAATCACGAATTCAATGATTTTCACTTGAGTCAGGTTCCGGCACTTTCCTGGTTTGCCTTAATGTATCTGGTAGTTTTTGGATCAATAGCCGGGTTCAGTGCTTATGTTTGGTTACTACAGGTTCGTCCAACTACACAGGTTAGTACCTATGCTTATGTTAACCCTGTTATAGCTGTTATACTGGGTGTTATTTTTGCCGGCGAGCATATTTCCTGGATACAAATTGTAGGGCTGGTGATCATTTTGAGCAGCGTATTGCTGATCAATTTGAGTAAATACCGGAAATCGAAAGCAGTGCCGGAAAATATACTCCAAAATGATCCGTTGGATATTCCATTGTCAATGGAGCAACCCGAGAATTGATCGCTACGGGTTTGGTCAATTGAAAGTTTCAGGCAAAAAGGTAGTCTAACTGCCCGGTGTACAATTGATGTTTGATCTCGGTTATTGCTTTGAGTAAACTGCTGCGAAAGTTCAATTCATTAAAGCACTTTAAGTGCTTAAAATTAAATCTTTCCTCTTCGGCTAAACAGCCCAACAGTTGCTCTTTAGAATGTGCATTTTCTGAACATTTCTGATAGATGACAAAATAAGCCAGATCGGTATCATGCATGGATTGGAAACTGGCCAGTAAAAACAATTCCTTATATTTTGGCAGATCATATTTTTCCATATCAAGCTCGGTAGATAATTTGATAAAATACTCCGATGCTCGCACAGATTTCTTGTTAGTACGCGGCATAAAGACGGCCATAGTTTAGTGGTTACTCAGTTACCAAACATAATATATAAAGCCCGATGAAAAAACCCGTGTTTTAACGGTATTTTCAATTTTTAATGGGAAATTTCTGGTTCTGATAAAGTATAATTTTATAATTCATCGACCTGAACATCCTTCAATTTAATCCCGATATTATTTGATAGCTATTTATTTTAAACTAAAATTGCAATACTGATCATCAGCAACTTTTTTAATGGACGAAACTCAACAAAACAATATTTTACAGGTCGATAATTTAAATGTGTACTATGGCACCGTACAGGCCGTAAAAAATGTTTCATTCCACGTGCAGCAAGGCGAAATATTTGGATTACTCGGACCCAACGGCGCCGGGAAAACCAGTACGCTAAGTGCCATAGAAGGGTTGATCAGGCAGCAATCGGGTACTGTTACTGTTGCGGGTTATGATACGCTGAAAGATCCCCGATATGCGCGTGCTGCTATGGGTGTTCAATTACAGGCAACCAGTTTTCAGTCTGAATTGAACGTTGTTGAGATTTTGGATTTGTATGCAAGTATCTACGGCCGAACCCTTGATAGCACGGAATTGCAGTTATTGTTGAAGGAAATCAATCTGGCGGAAGCCGAACATAAAAAATTCGGACAGTTGTCAGGGGGCCAGCAGCAGCGTGTTTCGTTGGCAATTACTACTATCCATGACCCAAAATTGGTTTTATTGGATGAACCTACTTCGGGTCTTGATCCACAATCACGCCGTCAATTGTGGTCGCGAATAGAAGGGATTCGGGAAAAGGGTAATGGTGTAGTTTTGACCACCCATTCGATGGAGGAGGCCGAGGCGGTATGTGATCGCATCAGTATCATTGATCATGGTGTTATCATCGCAACCGGCACACCCCAATCGCTTATAGACAAACATCGTAATGATCCCGAAGTGATTGCTGTTTCGCGACGAGGAAAAATTACGCTTGAAGACGTATTTATAGCCCTTACAGGCTCAGCAATAAGAGATTAAATTCTGACCCAAATACTTGAATATGGCGATTACTTTACCAAAAACCAGTAGCGTTCTGGCAGCATTACTCAAAGCAGATTACCTGGTGTTGTGGCGTAACCGGCGTGCCAGTCTTATGGCATTGTTAATGCCGCTTATCATTGTGTTTTTTTGGAAAGGTGCTATGCCGGGAGCCTATATCCTGGCGAATGCGATCACACTGGGCATTATTTCTATTGGCTTGATGGGCTATGCCAATGCCATAGCGCGCGACCGCGACAAGGGCGTTTTTCAGCGATTGCGGGTTTCCCCGCTACCGCTGTGGACCATAATGGCGAGCAGGCTTTTGGTGCAGCTTTCGTTGATCTTACTCCTTACCGTTCTGGCGTTTATTGCAGGATATAAGTTTGACGGAATTGAAATGCCAGCTACAAATTATATCATTACCTTTTTTATTTCGTTGATAGGTGGTGCACTATGCCTTAGCCTGGGTCAGGCTATAGTAGGGCTAATAAAAACGCCCGAAACAGTCAATTCTACAACAAGGCTTGTATATCTTTTATTTATTATGACTGGTATGCTGGGCCAGTTTAACTTTTTTGGTCACGAATTTAAAGTGATAGTTGAATGGGCGCCTTACGGAACTCTGAAAACAATTCTGGCCGCCGGGTTAGATCCTGCCCGGTGGGACAATCATGTCAGTGAATCCTTGTTACTGGCTATTGGCTATACGGTGATATTTTCTATTATTGGTATCAAATGGTTTAAATGGAGCGTAAAGTGAGCGCTAGATCGGGCATAATTAATGTGCCCGATTAAAAGTCTCAACACTCCGGCGGTACCTCCGATCCCTTGATCGGTTGTTATTGTAAAATTTCAATATAATCGATAGCTTAGTAATTAAAAAATAAAAGCTTTATGAAACGATTGTTATTTCCCCTATTGGTATTGCTTTTATTTTCCTGCCATCATCCCGTACCGAACAACAGTATCGAAATAGGCAAAATAGATAGTGTTTATTCTAAAACGCTGGGCGAAAAACGTAAAATATTTGTTTACCTGCCGCCTGCAGCAAAAGATACCAATAAACGATTCCCGGTTTTGTATTTGCTGGATGGCGACGATCACTTTGCCACGGTTAGCGGTATCGTTAAGTACCTTGCCGAAAACTCCGTAGTTCCGGATATGGTGATCATTGGGATACCTAATACCGATCGTACGCGGGATTTGACGCCTACCCATTCGCTGCTATATCCTGATGGCAGTAAAAGCGATGATCTGAAGACTTCGGGAGGTGGTGAAAAATTTGTTGATTTCATTCAAAAAGAATTGATGCCTCACGTGGATTCAGTTTACCCGGTTGCATCGTATAAATTGTTGATTGGCCACTCATTTGGTGGATTAACGGCAATGAATATCCTCATTAACCACAGCAGCATGTTCAATGCCTATATAGCTGTTGATCCAAGTATGTGGTGGGACAAGCAAAAACTGCTTAACCAGTCCCGGCAAGTGTTTACTCAGCAAAAATTTGCTGGTAAGTCGCTTTACATGGGTATTGCAAACACCATGCCTTCGGGTATGGATACTCTGCAGGTTCGGATCGATACTACCGGAACGACATTTCATATTCGCTCTATTTTGCAATTGAAGGATATTCTACAACATAACAAAAGCAATGGTTTAAAATTTAACTGTGCTTATTACAAAAATGACGACCACGGTTCATCGCCGCTGATCACTGAATATGATGGTTTGCGTTTTGTCTTCAACTATTATAAAACACCCCAACCTGTGTTCGACCAGTTATTCGATAAAAACAATCATACAGATGCTGCAAAAGGTTTTACCGAACATTACCTCGAAGTTTCTAAAAACCTGGGATATACCGAACTGCCTCCCGAAGATCAGATCAATGAATATGCTGGTTTTCTGGCCGGATCAGGGCAAGCTCAAAAGGCATTGCAATTACTAAATCTCAATATCAAAAACTATCCCAAAAACGCCAGTGTTTATGACAGTTTGGGCGATTTTTACAAAGCACAAAAAGACAAGACAAAAGCGATTGCTGCCTATGAAAAAGCACTTTTGCTAAAAGAAACAGCAGAAATCCGAAAGAAGCTGGAAGAATTACAGGGCAAAAAATAGTATATATTCAAGCAAAGTACCTACTATGAGGGTATCCGAAAGGGATGCCCGATTTATTTGCATGACATACTTTTTATTTTCGCTGATAGCTGAACTTTGCCGGTAGATTTAATGACGTTATTGAACGAGTTTCAGGCCCTTGAGTTTAGCGTGATCGGAATACCGATATTTGAAAATTAATTTAATACCTTTTGGTATTTTACTATCTTTAACCATGAGTAAAGCCCAGCGAACCAAAACATTCATTACAGAAAAAACGGCGCCGTTATTTAACCGCAAAGGCTATGCAGGAACATCATTAACTGATATGACCGATGCCACCGGACTAACCAAGGGTTCGATCTATGGTAATTTTCAGGATAAAGATGAAGTTGCCATGGCTGCATTTGGTCACAATATGGCAAAACTGGTAGAGCAGGTACGGGCCTTGCAGGTATCAGAGCGTACAGCTTCCGGTAAACTCAGGGCATTTATTTATGTTTATCGAAACGGTTTGAATGCTCCGGTACTTTCTGATGGTTGCCCGATCATTAATACCGGGACCGAAGTAGATGATACGCACCTGGCTTTAAAAGAGAAAGTAAAAGACGCCCTTCTAAGATGGCATAAAAGTATTTCGGCAATTATTCAACAAGGAAAAGTTCAGGGCGAATTCAGGCAAAGCGTTAACAGTACAAATTTTGCATCATTGATGATCGCAATTATTGAAGGTGGATTTACATTGTCGAAAATATCGGGCGATGCAGCTTATCTTGAGCAAAGCCTCGATCATTTGGAAGAATTAATTGCAGATACCCTTATACAGCATTAATATTTGATCGGGACTTTAATGCCGTGATCGCCTGGCTGAATTTGATATCATCGAACAGCCTAAAATCCTGCCTTACATGCTTACTGATATGCAACAAAATTTTGACAATTTTTTGCTTATAAATACACCTTGAAAGCAGTAGAAATTTAATATGTTTGCGCACACAATATGTTATAACGACATATTATTATATCTGTAACGAGGCATAAAAAAAGAGAAAGTTTGGGGCTTTCTCTCTTCTTCTCAATAATTAACTGAACTCATAATTAAACCATAAAGAACGTGGTGTGGTTATTAGATTGATAATAATGAATCTGTTACAAATATATACGCTATCGACTTAGTCGTGTAATGTATTTTTATTATTTCATATTATTATTTTTCAACATTTAGCCTCTAAAAGCCTGTTTTTGACGCCAAATGTTAATAAGTGTCTTAACCAAACAGACTACTGCTCAGGTACCGGTCGCCGCGGTCGCAGCAAATAAACACAATCACGCCACGTTCCAGTTCTGCAGCCAGTTTAACTGCTGCGGCAGCTGCGCCACCGCTACTCATTCCTGCAAAAATACCTTCAACTTTAGCCAGCTTTCGTGTCATTTCGGTTGCTTCATCCTGTGAAATATCCCTTACCTCATCTACGCGGGCAGGTTCAAATATCTTAGGTAAATACGCTTCCGGCCAGCGACGAATCCCTGGTATGGAAGAACCGTCGGTTGGCTGGCATCCTACAATGCGGATGTCTTTGTTTTTTTCCTTCAGATAGTGCGAGCATCCCATTATTGTGCCTGTTGTTCCCATTGCACTTACAAAATGGGTAATCTTTCCATCGGTATCCCGCCATATTTCGGGGCCGGTTGATTTAATATGTGCCTTGTAGTTATCCGGATTGGCAAATTGATTCAGAATAAAATATTCGCCGGTAGCAGCCTTTTCTTCTGCGTAATCGCGACAAGTTTCTATGCCATCCAACAATGTCACTTTTGCGCCAAATGCTTCCATTGCCAGCGTTCGTTCGCGTGTTGAGTTAGATGGAAGTGCCAGTTCTATTTCCAGACCATATAAGCAGGCGATCATGGCCAATGCTATACCGGTATTGCCGCTGGTAGCTTCAATAAGTTTCGATCCAGGCTTTATATCGCCACGCTCCAATGCGCTGCGGATCATATTTAAAGCCGCGCGGTCCTTTACACTACCACCGGGGTTATTACCTTCAAGTTTGCCATAAATAGTAACATTGGGGTTTGGATTGAGTTTTTTAAGCTCTACCAGTGGGGTGTTCCCGATCAGGTCAATTATGCCGGCCATTGGTGGTTGGATTAGTTGTAGAGGTTGTATTGGTTGTAGAGGTTGTATTGGTTGTGTTGGGTGTTGATTTGGCGAAAATAAGAGCTGGTTTATGAATTAGCAGCAGCTCGGTAATACCTAATCTTTGATTTTTTCTTTCAGCAGGCTTATTTCGTGCGTATGATATACCTTAGAATATGGAGGAAGGCTTTTTGTTAGCCAAACGTTTCCGCCGATGATACTTCCTTCGCCAATTACAGTTTTACCTCCGAGTATGGTTGCCCCCGCATAAATAACTACGCGGTCTTCAACAGTAGGATGGCGTTGGGCTTCTGAAAGGCTTTTACTGACACTTAAAGCGCCAAGTGTAACACCCTGAAATATTTTTACATGGCTGCCGATAACACAGGTTTCGCCAATAACAACACCGGTTCCGTGGTCGATATGAAAATGGTCGTTGATCTGCGCCGCAGGGTGAATATCAATACCTGTTTTCGAGTGTGCATATTCAGTCAGGATACGTGGTATTAACGTAACGCCAAGTTTATGAAGCGCATGTGCAAGTCGGTAAAATGAAATAGCATAGAAACCCGGATAAGCACGTACCACCTCAAATTCACTTTTTGCAGCAGGGTCGCCAGCAAAGGTAGCCTGTATATCGGTATTGAGCATCCGGTAAAGCTCGGGTAGATCATTGAAGAAAGTTTTAGCGATCAATTCATTGTCTTTGTGCTCGCTTCCACGTGTAAAATGCAGTAATTCACAAAGTTCAGCCTCCAGTTTTTTAAATTCCGCTTCTAACTGATGTACAAAGGTGTACATCTTGGTCGACTGTTCAGGATACAGTAACCTGATCACTTGCAGGGCCCATCCGGCAATTTCCTTATTGGAAGGAACTGCGCCGGTCATTCGCTGTTTATTTAAAATATGCTGGTAAAACTCTTTGTTCATCTCGCTGGTATGCAAAGGGTTGCTTGTAGTATAACTGGACACAAGGTAAAAAAAAGCTGCATTATTTGGGTCTCTTTAAAGTCAAAAACACCGGCTGGGGTACAGGCTTATTTTGCCTGCTATTGAAAAAAAATGCGCTGATGCTTTTTAATATTAATTCTGCAATTGATAGTATAGTAGTTATACGCATTGTTTAGTGTGTTTCCCCTAAGAACGTCAAAAAGCAACTTATAGTTACATCATTTTTTCTACGAAGCATTTAATTGTTCCCGCAGTTTCGCCATTCCCGGTCTTTCCGGTCCGGCTTAGTTGATATTTAGCCCTCGATAAAGCTGAAAAATATCAACTGTTTTTACTTGCAATTATACCCGAAGCAACCGACGGAAATGATATTTTGAATTTATTACCTGCCAGGCTAAAATACTGCTAAAACAGTTGATAATGGGGCTAAAGGGCAAATCGCGTAAAATTACGCCGTAAATACCGTGTTTTTCACGGTATCAGTTTACTGTTCAGGTAATAACTTAGCATTATATATCAGCGCAATATGGAAAAATGGGATTATTATATCTCGGGTATCTGGAAAACGAAAGCTGAAGGGCAGGAGTTTATTTCCGATGTTTTTCTCCATACTGCTAACGATGGTTTTGGCAAAGGTGTAAAAACAAACAAAGACGAAGTTGTTAAACTGTTGGTCAATGGAGCTAACATCACAACCATTACCTGGAATTATCACCTGATACAATGGCGATATGGTGCCCGGGTTGAGTTTGGTGCCGAAAATGGTCATACCTGGTTGCAAACCGTGCCGGAGGCTGCAACTTTTGATGATCTCGAAAGTTCTATACAAATGCAGTATATAATGGCTGATGCGGCCATACCAAGTGAAAGTCATTAACTACCTATAAAACTTGTAATTGAAAACGTTCTTCCTTAATTGGCAGGGCGTTTTTTTTATTCAGGAAAGTTGAAGTGGAACTGTACTTAGTTTAAATTACCATTAAAAAGCCGAATCTGTCCTGAATTTGGTTAGCCAGAGACTCTACGGCAATTTACTTCAAAGTTCTTTTCTGGAATAATTCCTGTTTGCCATCATTCTTTCTGGCTATTGCTTTGTCAATTGTACAATAAAGTCTTCGAATGCGGGGTCGGCATAATTTGCCCGGTTTAAATGCTTAAAAGCAATGAAGCCTTTTTTATTGATAACCAGGGTTGTAGGTATGCCTTCGTTGTACAATGCATGAGGCACATGCAAATCGTCGCCTGCGTAAACAGGTATTGTGTAGCCTTTAGCCTGCAAAAATTTCGTTGATTTTGTAAGATCATTGTCAACGTCTACCGCTAAAAAAACCACATTCGTATCGTTCCTGAACTTTTGATAAAGTGTATTAACAGAGGGCAGCTCTCCCAGGCAGGGCGGGCACCATGTGGCCCAAAAATTAACAAATACCACTTTGCCTTTTAGTTGCTTCAGATTTATCACTTTATCATTAATATTTTTCACTTCCATATCAGGAGCTGGGCCATAAAATTGCCCCAAACCTGCTGCGGGAATTTCTGGCTTGAAGAATCCCACAGCCATCAAACCCATGATCAACCAACTTTTTACTTTAGGGCTGAAGATCAATAATGCAAAAAGGGCAAACATCAGGATAGTTGATAATTGCGACCATTTGATCCTGTTTAGTTTCATCAGGGGTAAATATAATTCAATTTATGGTTTCAGGAACTGCCATACCGGTACCGCCAAAACAGCACCTGCAGTTGTAGCTGTAAGGTATATCCAAAGGTACTCGGTATGGCCCGAAACAATTGCCGGCGCCAATGATCTGGCGGGGTTCATTGATGCGCCACAAACAGGCCCGGCAAACATGGCTTCAAGGGCTACAAAGCCGCCGATGGCCAGCCCTGCAAACATGCCTTGTTCTTTGCTTCCCCTGGCTACATTAAAAATAACCAGCACCAGGAAAAAAGTTAAAATAAATTCGAGCACAAAGGATTGTAAATTACTGCCTGCTGGGAATGTGCCGCCAAGTAACTGGTTTGACGGAAAGAGTATTTTTAGGGTAAAACTGGCAGCAATAGCTCCAAGAAACTGGCTGACAATATAAGGTGTTAACTCCCGCAAAGGGAATTTTCCGCTTATGGTAAAAGCTATACTTACAGCCGGATTAAGGTGGACACCGGAAATTTCGCCAAAAGCATAGATCATACTCATTACTACCAAACCAAATGTTATGGCAATACCGGCATGACTGATACTTCCATTTGTTTGCTGGTCAATAACAATGGCACCCGTTCCGGCAAATACCATCGCATAGGTGCCTAGTAATTCGGCGATATATTTTTTCATTTAAATTCTTACCTCATTTTTAACAAAATCCCGACAATAGTCTCTGATCATATCGCGCACCCTCCTGAATTCATTGATCACCTCTTCGGGGCTACCGCTTGCCTTGGCAGGGTCGGGGAAATTATGGTGGAACCTTTTAAAATTGCCGGGTAAATAGGGGCAGTTTTCACTGGCATTGTCGCAAACAGTGATGACAAGGTCGAAAGGTATATCAAGATACTCGTTTACATTATTTGAGGTGTTTTTTGATATGTCTATACCATCCTCGGCCATTACCTGTATTGCTTTTGGATTTACGCCATGGGTTTCGATACCTGCGCTGTAAACCGATGCGCTGTTGCCGGCAAAATGTTTCAGATAGCCATCTGCTATTTGGCTTCGGCAACTATTGCCGGTGCACAGTACTAATATATTTTTCATATTTCTTTTTTCATGACGATAGCGGATTGCGGGCAAACGAAACTAAATTCCGAAGACTGTTGCATGGCCGAGGGTACTTCGCTACGCTCAGTCTTCAGGTAATCTTTTTTGATAAAATAATCAGGTGCGGTTTCTGTCAGTAAATAGATCGCTTGCATCCCTTTACTAACAGCCAGATCTTCGATCTTCTTTAATAGTTCACCTGCAATATTTTTATTGCGGAATGCTGCATCAACGGCGACAGATCTTAGCAATCCATTATTTTCATAGATTTCAAGGCCGGCAACGCCAACGATAGTTCCGTTTTCTTCGGCTACTAAAAAGTGTTCCAGCTCAAAAGGAAGATCCTTTGTGGGTAATTTTTCGGTTGCCAGTAGCGCGATAATTTCTGCGCGATGCCCCGAAGCTTCTTTAATTTTCATAACCAATTATTTATCCTGATCTTCCAAAGCCTGCTCTTCATGCACTCAACAACACTTATTGGGGCCGTTATATGAACCAAAAAATACATTTAACTCGTCCTTTAGCATTTTCCAGGCTATAGGTTCAATACAGTAACACGTAGTAACACCCTCGATGGTGCCCTGTATCAGTCCGGCATTCTTTAACTCTTTCAAATGCTGCGAGATTGTAGCCTGTGCCAGACCTAAATCATCTACCAGCTCACCGCAAATGCAGGCATTGGTTCTGACCAATTGCTGTAAAATTGCAATGCGTGCCGGATGTGCTATCGCTTTGAGCATTATTGCTAGTCGGTTTTGTTGTTCGGAAAAAATCTCAGTTTTTGTTGCGCCCATATCTATCGCAATATTACGATAAATATTTAATCAAAAAAAGCAAACGTTTTTCAAACATTTACTTTAGTTTTTCAGCATAAACAAGGGGATGGGAAGTAGTTCGTTTATTTTTTTTCTGCGGAAGTTTTCTTTGATAATATATTGGCGGTGATAAACACTTTTGCTATCAAAAGACCGGTTATCAGGTATATATTGTAAAGAACAGAGGTATCACTATCTGCTACTTTGGCTGTTTTGTTATAAAAGATGATCAAAATAAGTACACTGAATGGAATGATCAGCAGATCTATCAAAAAGGAGAGTAATAATTGCTTCGTTTTTCCTTTAGCATATAAGTTTAAAACAAAATTGTTGGCAAAATAACAGAAAAGCGAGTAGATGATCAGTAAAACAGCCAGCTCGGTATTGAAGACATTATCCGTGCCCGATGAATAATATATTTTACTGAAGTTAAGGATGAGGAAAGGTAACCAGAACCGAAGCATCGAGTAAGATAATATCCCAAAGAAAAGCGCAGTACCCAAAAGGTGTAACAAATATTTAAGTGTAACCGAAGCTGTTTTATCCAATTGTGTTGATTTCATAGCCAAACATAATAATTAGTTTAAAATTTGAGACACACTTTTAAAATTTCACCAGCAGCAACAATTAATACCAGGTAAAACTGCAAATCTAAATAGCGCAGGTTTTTTTTACAAGTCAGGGTATTTAACCTTTTGCTTTACCCTGCGTATAAAGGCTTTTAAACAGCCCTAACGCTAATTTTTTTACGTGGAGTTAACCGAATCTGCCGAATTATTAAAATTGATTATAGAAGGTACTAATGCCGGTCTATGGGATTGGGATTTTGAGACCGGGGAGGTTTTTTGGTCCGAAAATTTCTATGAACTTTTGGGCTATAAACTTGGTGAGATACCAGCTAATATCGAGACTTTTTTTGCCCTGTTACATCCCGAAGATAAAGTGTTGTTATCCAAAGCACTTGACACCCATCTGAAGCGAAAGAAACCTTACCGGGTAGAAGCCAGACTCAAAACCAAAGACGGTATTTATAAGTACTTTGAATGTACAGGCAAAGCTGTATTTGAAGATGGCAAGCCTGTTAGGATGGCTGGCTGTAATATTGATATTAACGAAAGAAAATTGCTGGAGAACAAGCTAGCGGAAAGCGAATACCTGTTATCGGAAGCAGGCAGGCTGGCCAGAATGGGAGGATGGGAGTTTGATTGTGTAGCAAATAAAAGTATCTGGTCTAAAACGGTTTATGATATTTATGAACTACCATACGACCATGATCTCGAATTCGTAAATCCTTTCAGTTATTTCCTGCCCCCTTATGACGAGATGCTGAAAACAGCTGTTGCTAACTTACAGAGTCATGGAATGATCTGGGATCTGGAATTGCAGATGCTGACTGAAAAAGGACGTGTTATTTGGGTGCGCTCTTACGGCGAACCTGTTTTTAATGAAGCGGGCGAACTGCAAAAAATGCGCGGCGTATTCATGGATATTGAAAAATATAAAACCAATGAATTAGCGCTAAGCCATTCGATAGAGGTGATGACGCAAAGCAATTTACAGTTGAAGAATTTCACTCATCTTATATCACACAACATCCGCAACCACGCTAACAATATTGCTACATTAACATCATTTATTGATGATAGCACCCTCGATGAAGACAATGCAGATCTGTTTCATAAGATCGAGAAAGTATCGCAGGGATTAAGTACCACCCTGGATGACCTTTCGGCAGCAATTAAAATTCAGGAAACTGAGCTCGGTTCTGATACATTATATTTTGCGGATGTGATCAATAGCGTGCTCGGCGTACTTGAGTTTGACCTGGAGGCCAATAAGGCTATTGTGCACAAAAATCTGTGGACAGAAAAAGTATTGTTCCCGCGGTTGTATCTTGAAAGTATTGTGATGAACCTGGTTACCAATGCTTTGAAATACCGAAAAACTGACGTCGCTCCGGAAATTAATCTGCGGACTTATACTGATAGAAACGACTGTGTTGTGTTAGAATGCCAGGACAATGGGCTCGGTATCGATCTGGAAATTCATGGGAAAAAGCTATTTGGACTTTATAAGACTTTTCATATTGGCAAGGATTCACATGGGGTAGGACTGTTTTTGATCAAAACCCAGATAGAATCACAAGGCGGTCAAATCACTGTAGAAAGTGAACCGAATGTAGGCACCACATTCAAAGTGATTTTCAAAGCCAAAACCTGAGATCAAAAGCTTATTTTTCCTCTTCGTCTTCGGTTACGATCTTGTTGTTGTAATCGGTTTTGAACCGTATGGGGTAGGCCGAAGCATCTTTTGGGTTCAGATAGATATACACGGTGTATTTTTTACCCGGAACCAGCGATAATACATAATTCTTGTTAAGGCCAAATCCCTCTGAAACTAAAAAACCCGGGTTAATGCGATTGAAATAGATAATGGCATTTCTGTTATCGTTACTAAATCCTTCGAAAGTAACATCTTTACCCGCGCCCTGAACCAAGACTTTCTTAAACGCCTTGCCATCGCTTGCTACGATAGCTTTTTTGTCTTTATCGATATAGGCTATATCCGGTTTCTTTGAGCAGGAAACGGCCATGACCAACAAAAATCCGACAACAAAATAGTGTAATATTTTCATCGCTTTATGATCCTGAAATGCGCTTGTAACAATACGCTGATAAAGATATATCTTTTTGAATTAATGAAATGCAAGTGTTAAATTGCGTCAAACCGACACATATATACATTCCTGATTATTATGAAAAAGCTTTTTATCGTTTTGGCTGGCGCAGTGGTATTGACAGCTGCTTTTAGTTTTTCAATTATCAATTATGGAGGCACAAACGCTGCATTAACTATCGCACAAACTGAAGCAGGGTTTGTTTCTGGTGTGAAAAATAGCACAGGCGATATTACCTCATTTAAAGGAATTCCCTTTGCAGCGCCACCGGTTGGCGATCTGCGCTGGAAAGCTCCTCAGCCAGCCAAACCTTGGCAGGGCGTAAAAAAATGTGATGCATTTGGACCAAGCCCGATGCAGGCAAAGCCGACACCTTTTATGGTTTATACCTCTGAGTTCCTGATCCCGGAAAAGCCGATCAGCGAAGACTGTTTATACCTGAACGTCTGGACCGGAGCGAGAAGCAAGACCGAAAAGCGTCCCGTTTTTGTATGGATATACGGGGGCGGTTTTACCAGTGGCGGCAGCGCTTGCCCGATATATGATGGTGAAGCATTGGCAAAAAAAGGTGTGATATTTGTTTCAATCAATTACAGGGTAGGTGTGTTTGGTTTTTTTGCTCATCCCGAGCTAACCAAAGAATCTAACAGTAAAGCTTCGGGCAACTATGGCCTGCTCGATCAGCTTGCTGCTCTAAAATGGATCAAAAAAAATATTGCAGCTTTTGGTGGTGACCCCAACCGGGTAACTATTGCCGGACAGTCGGCGGGCTCAATGAGTGTTAATGCGCTGGTGGCATCGCCATTGACCAAAGGACTGATCTGCGGTGCAATTTCCGAAAGTGGCTCTTTTACTGTTAATAATCCAACATTGCCTGCAGTGTCGTTAGAGGTAGCCGAAGCGGCTGGTGTAAAAGCTGCCGATAAAATTGGTGCAAAATCGCTGGCTGATTTAAGGGCTCTGTCATCCGAAGATGCTTTGAAAAAGCTTAACGGCAGATACGCCCCAATTGTAGATGGCTATGTATTGCCCGAGCCAATACCCGCAATTTTTGCTCAAAATAAACAGAATCATGTGCCGGTAATAACAGGATGGAACGGTGAAGAGTTTGGTTCAGGTCCGGTTAAAAAAGAAGATTTTATTAAACAGGCGCAACAACAGTATGGCGCCGATGCAGATAAATTTTTAAGTTATTTTCCCGCTAATACCGATGAGCAGGCAACAACTTCGGCCGGTAAAGTTAGTCGCGATCTGGTTTTTGCGCTCTCCGGTTATAACTGGGCAAATATTCAAAGCACCCAAAATGATGCTCCCATCTATGTTTATAATTTCAATCGTAAAGTTCCGGCTGCACCCGATTTTGTAAAATACGGGGCCTTCCACACAGGCGAAGTTTGTTATGTGATGAATAACCTGAAATTCTTAAATAACCGACCATTCGGGTCTATTGATCATGCGCTGGCAAACCTGGTATCTGATTACTGGGTAAACTTTGTTAAAACAGGTACCCCAAATGGTAAGGGCTTGCCCGATTGGCCAAAGTATACAGCCAGTGAAAACCTGGTCAAGGTGTTTGATGCAGAGTCGAAAAATGAAAAGTTGGTTGATAAAGATGCATTGGATTTTCTGTTGTCGAAAGTTGGTAAATAATACAGCGGGTTACTGCGCTGGGATTTATTTACTACGTTATTAAAACACTATTTTTGTGCGGGCCGGTTTGGGCCTGATCATGATCAGAAATCTTAAGATAGACGACTTTATTCAATTGCCCGCATCCATCCCGGTTGCGGATGTACGCACACCTGCCGAATTTGAAAAAGGGCATATCGTTGGTGCATTTAATATCCCATTGTTTACCAACGAAGAAAGGGTTGAGGTAGGTACCACCTATAAACAACAAGGCCGCGAACAAGCCATTTTACTTGGTTTTGATTTAACAGGTTCAAAATGGTCGGGCTTTATCAAGCAGGCCCTTGAACTTTCGCCTCAAAAGAAAATAGCATTGCATTGCTGGCGTGGCGGTATGCGAAGTGGTGCAATGGCCTGGGCACTTAACTTGTATGGCTTCGAGGTGTTTCTGCTGGAAGGCGGTTACAAGCAATATCGCCGTTGGGTTATAGATCAGTTTAATGTAACACGTAACCTGCTTATCCTTGGCGGTATGACCGGTTCGGGCAAGACCCGGGTTTTGCATCAGCTTAAAAACCGGGGAGAACAGGTGATAGATCTGGAAGATCTGGCGCAGCATCAGGGTTCGTCTTATGGCACCATGAACAAGCTTGTACAGCCCAGCCAGGAGCAGTTTGAAAATGAACTGGCATCGCGTTTGGTTGCAACCGATCCTGAAAAGCATACCTGGCTGGAGGATGAAAGCATAACTATCGGTAAAAGATTTATTCCGAAAGCACTTTGGGAGCAAATGCGGGCCGCAACAATATTCAATATCAAGGTTCCATTGGAAAGCCGTATTGAATTTTTGGTGAAAGAATACGGTAGTTTGGATAAAGAGTTCCTGATTGAATGCACTACCCGGATTGGTAAGCGACTTGGCCCTGAGCAAACTAAAAATACCGTGTTAGCGATCAATGAAGACAGGATGGCTGATTTTATCAGGCAGGTGCTGGTTTATTATGATAAAACTTATCGGACCGGATTGTCAAAGCGGTTGCCGGAAAATATTCAGGAGCTTGATTGTCCGGGAAATGACCCGGAGATTAATGCAGATCTGATATTACAAAGTTTGAGGCAATATTTGGCCAGGCCATTATTTAGCGAATAAAATGATAAAGGAAGAAATTAAACTAACGCAATATTCTCACGGTGCTGGCTGCGGCTGTAAGATCAGTCCCGCTATATTGGATAAAATACTTCATAGCCCTATCAAATACCAGCCCGATAGCAATTTATTAGTGGGAAATGACAAACGTGATGATGCTGCAGTATTTGATCTGGGCAACGGTACGGCACTAATTTCAACTACCGATTTTTTTATGCCGATTGTTGACGACGCATTCGACTTTGGACGCGTTGCCTCAGCCAATGCCATCAGCGATGTTTATGCTATGGGTGGCAAACCAGTTTTAGCAATAGCAATTTTGGGCTGGCCTATTGATAAACTACCGGCAGCAATAGCGCAAAAAGTATTGGAAGGTTCGAGAGCTATTTGTGCCGAAGCTGGCATTAGTCTGGCAGGCGGCCACAGTATTGACTGCCCCGAACCTGTTTTTGGACTTGCGGTAAACGGACTGGTTGATATTAAAAATTTAAAACAAAATTCCACGGCCACCGCTGGGTGCCGTTTATACCTTACCAAATCGCTGGGTGTAGGTATACTGACTACGGCACAGAAAAAAGGTATTTTACAGGACGGGCATGCCGCACTTGCATTCAATAGCATGGTGAAATTAAATAGCATCGGCGAGCATTTGGGCAAACTTGATTTTGTAAAAGCGATGACCGATGTAACCGGTTTTGGTTTACTGGGTCACCTGGCCGAAATGTGTGAAGGCAGTGGCTTGAGTGCTGTCATTGAATTTGAAAAAGTGCCTAAGATCGACGCTATCGACTGGTATCTTGATCAGGAAAGTGTACCGGGCGGCACCAACAGAAATTGGTCAAGCTATGGAGATAAGATACAGCCGCTTACCGAAAGGCAACGCAATATTTTGGCAGACCCACAAACAAGTGGAGGTTTATTGGTTGCCGTAACACATGAGCACGAACATGAATTTGAAACCGTACTCAGAGAATATGGTATACCCGAAGAAAATATCAAGCCATTTGGTTGGTTGCAGCAACAGGACGGCGGCAAACTTATCACGGTGATCTGATCGCACCCCGCATCATTTGGGTTTGTGCATAATTGGGGCTGCTATGGCCTTTTTTTAGTTTAACTTTGTACGCGGTATCATTTTACAGGCGGTTTATGGTTAAAAATATACTTTCTATAGTCTTTGCAATTTTCCTGCTCATTCCAGTTGCATTTTTTTGTGGAGCAGCAAGGGCTCAGGAATCAAAAAAGAAGCACCATTTGTCTGCCCTGAAAACCGATACGATAAAAGCGCCAGCCTTCAGGTTTCGTACTGTTGTTATTGATGCAGGCCATGGCGGCAAGGACCCGGGAGCCCATGGTGCCTATGCCAAAGAAAAGAATGTTGCGCTGGCTATCGCTAAAAAATTAAAAATAGCATTGCAACAGCAACTACCCACACTGCACGTGGTGATGACACGCTCAACCGATAATTTTGTTGAGTTGCACCGTCGGGATGAAATAGCTGCTGAAAATAAGGGCGATCTATTTATATCTATCCATTGTAACTCTTCGCCTCAGAAAGTAAGCTCAGATCATGGCGTGTTGCTGCTGGTTTATGGATATCACCGAAAGGAAGAACAACTAGAAGCGATCCAGGAAAACTCGGCGGTTTATCTTGAAAAGGACTATCAAAAAAAATATAGTGGCTATGGGGCAAACGATGCTATAAACACCATTGTATTGAGCGCATTTCAACAAAAATTCAGGAAGCAGTGTATTCGATTTGCTGACCTGGTAAACAAGGAGTTTAAAAATACGGATGGCAGATACAGTCTTGGCGTGAGGGAACAAGGTGTACTGGTTTTGCAGCAAAGTGCCATGCCTGCGGTACTTATTGAAACCGGTTATATAAATAATCCCAAAGATGAAGAATACCTGAGTTCTGACGATGGACAGGATGCTATCGTGCAATCAATAACCAGGGCTGTAAAAAAATACAAATCGGAATTGGAGACTCAACCCTGATCCCAAGCCTTGTTTTTGACGAAACTTTAAACTTTAATTATCGATAAGCCTATTGTTGATTGTAAAATCTTAATTTTATAATAAAACATTGGTTCATGAAAACGCTTAATTCCTGGTCGCGCCGCGAATTTTTACGCGCCGGATCAATTGGTGCCGGGGCACTTGCATTGTCTAATACCCTTTCGGCGTTTACACCTGCATCAAACAAAAAGCTTGGTATTGCACTGGTTGGCTTGGGTTATTATAGTTTTGGGCAGTTGGCTCCGGCCCTGCAGCATACTAAGAACTGTTATCTGGCTGGCATCGTCACTGGACACCCTGCAAAAGCTGCGGCATGGAAAAAGCAATATAATTTGCAGGATAAGAATATCTATAATTATGAGAATTTCGACCAGATAAAAGATAATCCGGATATCGATATCATTTATGTGGTTTTACCTGTTTTTATGCATAAAGAGTTCACCATGCGTGCAGCTCAGGCGGGTAAACATGTGATCTGCGAGAAACCGATGGCGCTCAACGCCAAAGAGTGTGAGGAAATGATAGCGGCCTGTAAAAAAGCAGACAGGTTACTTTCAATTGGCTATCGCTTGCATTTCGAACCGCATAATATGGAAATAATGCGTTTGGGTCAACAACAGATCTATGGAAAAGTTAAATCCATAGATACAGGGAACGGTTTTAATTTTCAGGGCAATAACGACAACTGGCGCCTGAAAAAAGCGATGTCCGGTGGCGGAGCATTGATGGATATGGGAATTTATTCGATACAAGGTGCCCGGTATACGCTGGGGCAGGAACCTGTATCTGTAAAAGCAAGGCAGGAAAAGACCAGACCGGAATTTTTTAAAGAAGTTGATGAAACGATCTACTGGGAGCTTGAATTTCCGGGAGGCTTGATCACAACGGGTAAATCGAGTTATAACAATAACTGGGGCTATTTGCATGTAGAAGCCGAACATGGCAAATTTGGGCTTGAGCCGGCTTATGGATATGGCCAAGTTGAGGGCTATACCTCAGCTGGTGCAATGAAATTACCACAAGTTATTCACCAGGCTTTGCAAATGGATGATTTTGCTGAATGTGTATGGCAGAACCGGCAGTCGCGGGTGCCGGGTGAGGAAGGTTTGAAAGACATGAAAGTGGTAGATGCTATTTACCGTAGTTTGGATACCGGAGAAAAAATCAGCGTTGTTTGATGTTGATATAATTGTAGCTAAAAGGTATTTAGTTTCCAGGCTCATTATTTCAGGTTATCATTTTATGTTTCGGTTTACAGCCGGTATTTAATTTAAAAAGACCCGGGAAATAAGTTTAGCGGCAAAATAAATCTTCTATTTTTGCCCACATGCAATTGGAATCAACCTCGCTCAAAAATAAATTCGACAGTATAATTTTCGATCTGGATGGAACTTTATGGGACTCAACCGGTAATGTTGCCATCGCCTGGGAAAAAGCAAGACAGCAGGTAGGGTATGAGGTAGCGCCAATCACCCGCGAACGGGTTCGTTCAATTACGGGTATGGCCTATGACGTTATCTTTGAGGTTTTACTGCCTGACATGGATGTACAACAGCGCGACCATTTTAAAGCGGTTTGTGCCAAAAGCGAAATCGATACGCTGAATGAAATTGGAGGCGACCTTTATCCGCAGCTGTCAGAAACTATCAAATACCTGTCGCAGCACTATAAATTATATATTGTCAGCAATTGTCAGCGTGGTTATATTGAAACCTTTCTGAGCCATTGCCCGGTGGCTGACCATTTCCTGGCACACCAGTGTTATGGCACCAAGGGCCAACCCAAGGCCGAGAATATCAAAGACATTGTGAACGATCATGGGTTAAGATCTCCGGTTTATGTGGGCGATACCACCGGCGATCGCGATTCGGCTACAAAAGCTGGTGTGCCCTTCATTTTTGCTTCCTATGGATTTGGCGACGTGCAAGAGGGCCTGGTTGCAAGAATTGACGCACTGGCGCAATTGCAGGAATTGCTTTGATGGTTATTCTTCCGAAATAACCGGAAATTGATGTACATAAAGATCTTGCTCGAGAACATCAAGCATGAAACCAGCCGTATTTGATCTGCTGATCTGCAGCCTGGGTTTTGGTTTATTTTCGAGCGTAACTCTGATCGGTTTGTCTGCAAGTGAATTAGTAAGGCCTACCGGGCGCACCACTGTCCACGCAGTATCCGATAATTTTATCAATTCTTCCTGTCGTTCATGATCCAGGTAAGGATAACGGATATTGCTATGTTCTATGAGCCAGCGAAACCAGAAGGGTATATCTTTCCGGGTTTCGGCTACCCCCCAGGCAGTAGTAATGATAATGCGTTTCACTTTAGTTATCTCCATCGCACCGAGGATATTTTTCAGGGATATTGACATAAACTCCCGGCCAGTACGCAAACTGGCCCAGGGGAAATCTGAAGTTCTGGAAATATTTAGTGCACTCATTACCGCATCGCAGCCCTGCATAGCTTCAGCTACTGTATATTGATTGAGCGGCGTACCTTCAAAAACCTTTAAAAGACTGGGGGAAGTTTTCAGCCGATATTCATGACTAACCAATACGTTTACCTGATGTCCGCGTTTTAGTGCTTCGTCTACAAGTATTCGGCCTAGTCTTCCGGTGGGTCCAAGAATAAGAATGCGCATTCAGGCGTATGGTTTGCTACAATGATAATCATTAGTGGAGATATTTAACACATATGATTATTTATAACCAGAATATATCGCTGCGGTAAAATCAATTTAGCCGGCCGCCAGCATCGGATTTTTGATTTCCTTATCAAAATTTTCCATCATCAACACCGCAGCACCGATAAGCTCAGCATCGAAGCCGAGTTCTGAGATCAGTAGTTCAGTACTTTCCGCCAGCCGGGGAATACAATATTTATGCAGGGCCTGTTGAATAGGAGCCAGCAATATTTTGCCTGATCGGGCACCCCGGCCGCTCAAAACCACGGTTTTGGGGTTCATGATATGGATCAGAATAGCTATAGCTTTACCTATTTTGTAACCTGCGTCGCTCAATAGCTCAATTGCAAACTGGTCGCCATTTCCGGCAGCTTCCATTATTGCGTCGCCTAGTTCTTTCGAAGGATAGTTTTCTAAGGATTTTAAACTGGTTACGCGGCCATTTTGTATACCCTCAATTGCCTTCTGGGCTACAACCATTAAAGAGGCTGCAGTTTCCAGGCAACCGCGTTTACCACAGGCACATAATGTGTCGTCTTCCGATAGTGGAATATGACTAAATTCGCCTGCAAGTCCATTATGACCACGGTATATTTCACTTTTTACGATCATACCCAAACCTATTCCCCAGCCCAGGTTTACTACCATAACGTCCTTTTGCGATTTAGCGATCCCGAATTTTTGCTCGGCCAGGGCTATCAGGCTTGAATCATTATCGATGTAAGTAGCAAGTCCGGTCTCATCGCTGATGTATTGCGTCAGGCTCTTGGACCCAGGATGCAGGTAGGTATAATTTATTCCTTCAACTACATTTACAAATCCAGGCATCCCTATACCAATGCCAGCTATGCGCTCCTTTGTAACCGGTGCTTTGTCAATATATCGGTTGATATTGTTAACAAGAATATTTAGTGCATTCGGATTGTTTTGCAATTTCAGGTCAAAGGAAACCGATTCAGAGACCGGGTTATTGAACAGGTCGAGCAGTTGAATTCGGGTGGATAACTGATCCATGGCAATAGCAAGGATATAAATGGCATCAGCCTTGATCGAATAAAGCAAGGGGCGGCGTCCGCCACTTGATGGTGCATATCCCTGCTCAATTACAAAACCTTCATCAATAAGTTCGTTGATTGCTTTGGCTATGGAAGGGATACTTTTGTCAAACAATTCACTCAACTCGGCACACGACATTGCCTTATCAAAATAAAGTCTTTTGATGATCAGATTCTTTAGCTGTGAGCCTTTAATTGCGCTTTTGGGTTTAATCTCCATCCCGATACTACAGGTTTAGCAGGACAGAGGGCCGTCCGCCGGGTACTTTTTAAATTATTTATAAAAGTAATAATTAGCTTACAAAGTACAAGTGTTTTGTTGGAACTAACATCTATTTGCCGGAAATAGAAAAAATAAAAGAAAAAAAAAGCGGCTCCAACCGGAACCGCCTCTTAAAATATCGTCACAGATGCTTAGTTAGCTTTAGCAAACTCACCCGAGGCTTTGAATGTTACTTCATCGCTCAATAAAGGTGAACCAAATTTGCTACCAAATGTAAAGTCAGAACGTTTGATAGTACCGGTGATCTGGAAACCAGCATCCGGGCCTTTGCTCATTGGGTTGGTAATGGTACCGCGATACCAAAGTTCAACACTAATTGGTTTTGTTACGCCAGCCAGGGTCAGGTTACCGGTTAATGTATAGTGACCGGCGCTGGTAGGTGTAATTGTAGTGCTTGTAAAAGTAACAGTAGGATATTTAGCAATATCAAAGAAATCAGGGCTTTTTATGTGGTTGTCACGTGGCTCAACACCAGTAGTTACAGAAGCTGCTTTCGCGGTGAAGCTAAATTTAGCATCGCTGAAATCAGGTTTTGAGGCAGTGATCGTAGCATCAAACTCTTTGAAAGTTCCGTCTACGTCAGAAACAGCTAAGTGGGTAATGGTGAATGTCAGGTGCGAATGTGCCTTGTCTACATTCCAGGTTGCTTGTGCAAAGGTTACAGTGCTGAAAAGAACTGCAACAACAAATAAAAATACTTTTTTCATTTTTCGATTGTAAAGGTGATTTGTCAAATTATACCGCAAATATAAAAGATATATGTTTAAACATCTAATTCGATTCGTCTGCCAAATGTCAAAAATTGATTGGCCGCTGCAATGATAAAAAAATTAATCGATTTCCGCTATAGAATTAGTCGATATTTTCCAGCGACATGATAGCACCATTGAGGAAAAAGAAATGTTCAGAAGAATGTCCGGGAGCAACATCAATCTGGCGATTTGCTGCGGGGATGTTATGCAGGTTCCAGTCGTCCATGTCAATTAAGCCTGGTTCGGTTTGATAGTGACCTTCGCTGTTGGGGCATTTAACAATATATTCGCCTATCTCTGCCATGGCAATGATAGGGCGGGCGCCGCAATATTTGCAGACGGCGCAGGATACAGAAGCAGGAATGGTAATAAAGCCTCGCATAATTATTTTTACGGACGGGTTAAAAAGAAGTTGCTGAAAATTATTAAATGCCTGATTTTAATGTAAAACAGCCACATAGCCTGAAAGCGGCTTAAGACCATTGAGCCCCGATTCGATCACATAATAATAGGTACCGGTTGGTACACTGGCACCCTTTGAGGTACCATCCCAGGGCCTCGGATAACCATGCGACTGAAAAACAAGATTACCGTACCTGGAGTAGATGGAGACCGTGCAATCTGGAAAGTTTACTAATTGGGGGATATTCCAAAGATCGTTAATGCCATCACCATTAGGGGTGAAAGCATTTGGTATAGTAACAAATTGAAGAGAAGCCAATACGTTTAGGATACCGGTATTATACTGAAAGCTGTAATTTGGTGATTCCGCACCGCCCAAATTAATAATGTAGCTTCCAACATCCGAATAAATATCAGCGATAGTTGTTGCTACCGGCAGTTTAGTAAGCTGTGATGGCTGGTCGCCATTCTGAAATCCGGTATAGGTAAAAGTAAACGAAGGATTTGGGGTGCCCTGTGCCTTTGAAATATCATCGGCAGTTATAATGAGCAGTGCTTTATTGACGATACTATTAGGGATAGAAATTTTTACATCGGGTGTGCCATTGCTCGCTAAAATTATATCCCCGGTGTAACTGTTTCCCGCAGCCGTTGCTGCTGCCAGCCTCAGGTAAATGCTGATCGCGTTTACAGTTCCAGTATTACTCAGTGTTAAGCTATTACTAAAACTATTGTTATCGGTACTTATTTCAAAGCCGGGCGGTGCGCTGATCTGAATTGCACCTGACAGATTATTTCCCGAAACCTGAAAACTCTGTGCTGCCGAAGCGCTGCCATAGGTAGTAACAAATCCCTTCAACGATGCATTTGCAGACAGCGTTGGCAGCGGGGCCGGATTAATGGTGATAGTAAATGCCAACGGAGCACTGCTACAAGCCGGATTGGTATTTGTGCTGCCTAATACAGTAATAGTTGCCTTTATAGGCGTAGCGCCGGTATTGATTGCTGTAAAAGTTGGTATGTCGCCGCTTCCGTTTGCTGGCAGGCCTATACCAGGCGAATCATTGGCCCAGGTATATACTGCGCCTGTTCCTGTGATTTGAATGGTCGGAATAACAGCACCGGCAGTTTTAACAATATCAGGGATTGTATTGATGCCAGGTATGGCAAATACTGTTCCGCTTACAGGGATACTTTGACCCGGGACACCAGGTGATGAAAGCACCACGTTGCCATTTATATTCCCGGAGGCTGAAGCTGCCGACCTGATATAAATATTGGTGTTGTTAACCGTTCCGCCATTTTCAGCAATAATCAAATTATTTCCATACCCGCTGGTAGGCGTAAGCGATATTTCAAAACCAGCACTTACAGTTGCCGTGATGTTGCCGTTTAATGCACTGCCTGAAACTGAAAACTGTAGAATGTTGGGATCAATAGAAGCTGTACCAGCACAGGCTGCAATGGTGCCGCTAACATTACCCGCGTTGATTCCCGGCTGAACGGCTGCAGGATTAATCGTAATATTAAAAGAAATGGGTGTTCCGCTGCATCCGGTATTTGAATTATTTGGTGTGACGGTGATTGAAGCAACAACAGCTGAACCACTACCATTACTGGGGATAAATGAACTGATATTGCCTGTACCGGTAGCTGGCAAGCCAATTGCGGGATTGTTGTTGGTCCAGGTATAAACATCGCCTGTGCCAGTAAAATTGATCGGCGAACTGGCAGTACCCGCATTAAAGGTTTGATTGTTAACTGTATTGATGGTGGGCAATGGGTTTACCGAACCGGTGAGAGGAACTGTTGATGGATTCGCCCCGGGCGTGGTGATCGTAACAGAACCCAATATATTACCGGTAGCACCAGCTGCCGATCGAACATAGATTGTTGTACTGATAACTGCGCCAGCTACTTGTTTGATAACAAGGCTTCGTGAATAGCCACCGACGGCAGTAAGCGAAATATCGAAATCGGCAGGAGGTGTTAGGGTAATATCTCCGATCAGGAATGTGCCGGCTACAGTAAACTGCCCGATATTGGGGCTGGCAGAGGCTGTGCCCTCACAACCCTGAATCGTACCCACCACGGTGCTTGTAGTTATAACGGGTAGTTGATTTGGGTTTATCGCGATAGCGCTATTATTTTTTCCGCGACCGTCATTGATAAAGCAAATAAAGGGAAGGATGATCAGACCAATTACTGCCAGTTTTTTTAATGAATTTCTTTCCAGCTTAATGGTCACTTAAGGGATCTATTTAAAGCAAGTTACGAATTTATACCTTTTTCACCGGCGATACCTCATTCAATATAAACTACCTCAAAATTGTAACACTTCCCGACAAAACGGGTAAATCATTCGAAGCATGAATCACATAATAATAAATTCCGGTTGGTAGTGGTGCTCCTTTATAAGTGCCGTCCCAGGGTTTTGGATATCCCCTGGATTGGTAAACAAGGCTGCCATTACGGCCGAATACATTAATCTGGCATTGCGGGAACTGTTCGAGCGCTTTTATGTTCCATAGGTCATTGATCCCATCGCCATTGGGCGAAAATGCATTGGGTACAACAATTGCCGATGGCCTGATGGTAAGTGTGCCATTTGCTGTACTAAGGTGATAGTTTTTTGCTTTTCCCGAACTAAGTACCAGGATTGGGTAGTCGCCCGGAGCAGAGTCGGTGCCTGCGCTGGTTGACAATACCGGCAGGTCGGTCAGAACAGCTTGCGTCTCCCCATAAACAAAACCGCTTGCGGTAAAAGTTAGTTCGGGATTAAGCTGTCCCTGAAATTTGACCAGATCGTTGGCCCTCACCAGCAACGGTGCCTGATTGACAATAAGTTCCTGTACTACCGGAATTGCTGCGCTAAACTGATCATTGCCCGGCTGTTCAGCGGTGATCTGTGTTGTGCCGCAACCGGTAATATGGATAAGTCCGTTTTGAACTATCGCGACATCAGGCTTACTGCTGCTATAATTGATGGCGATAGTATTGTTGCTGCTTGCAGCATTCGGATCAAAATCGTTATCCCCGTAAAACTTATCAGCCAGCGTATTGAAGGTAATTTTTTGCGGTGTTATCGTAGCTGCCTCTACGGTAATCGTAATTTTAGCGGAGCTAATGCCACCGCTATTATAGGCGGTAACAATATAGTCAGTTGCAGGTGCTAAAACAGTTGGTGTGCCGCTGATAATACCAGTTAACGGATCGAAATTTAAACCTGCCGGCAATGGCTTATTGATGGTATATCCGCTTAAGATCAACTGGGTAACTAAATTGCTTCCGTTGCCGGGCACATTAACGCCACCCCAATATTCGGTTATATAGGCATTGCCGGAAGGGTCAATAACTATACCAATGGGTTGATCGAAATTTTTGTCGTTATTGCCAACGCCGCTAACATTACCTGCTATAGTTGTTACCTGTTGCTGTGGGCTGATCTCCCGTATGAGGTCATTTCCGGTATCAGCTACATAAAGGTTTCCGGAGATGTCAAGGCTAATTCCACCGGGATTATTAAAGCTGGCCGAAGTACCTGTGCCATCGGCAGTGCCAGATACATTGCTTCCTGCAAAGGTTGTTACAATACCTGAAGTGCTGATTTTCCGGATATCGTTTTGTTCCGAAACGTAAATATTCCCGCTTGCATCTATTGCAATGCCATAAGGCTGATTGAAACTTGCGTGCAGCGCCGGACCGTTGGTTTGTCCGATAAGGCCATTGCCTGCCAGTGTACTAACAGTACCGCCTGATGTTATTTTACGAATCTTATTATTCAGCTGGTCAACAACGATCAGGTTATTAAATGCGTCAAATGCCAGGCCCGCCGGGTGGTTAAAACCAGCAAGGAGCGCTGCCCCTTCAGTATTGCCTGGTGCGCCATTACCAGCAAAATTGCTCACTGATCCTGTGGGGCTAATTTTACGGATACGATTGTTCAGCGCATCTGCATCATATATATTACCGCTTGCATCTACAGCAATGCCGGTAGGTTTATTAAATCTGGCTGCATTGCCCTGCCCATCTGCAAAGCCGGATGTGCCGGCTTTACCGGCAAGAGTACCAACACTACCCTGAGCGGTTATCAGTCGTACAAGTTCATTCGCCTGATCGCTGACATAAAAACTACCGGACGGACTTATTGCTATACCCGCTGGTTGATTGAAACTTGCAGATTTCCCAGTTCCATCCGCAGCACCGGGTGCTCCGTTCCCTGCAAATGTGCTAACCTGGCCATATAAGGATGCCGGTACTGGTCCGCCATTGTTTGTTGGCACCAGCCGGGCAATGGGTTTTGAGCGCTGATATATTCCCGGATCGGGATAAGATATCTGTGGTGGACGGGCTAAATTTACGCTCGTTTGGTTTACTGTTATCTGAAAAGTAAATGAACTGCTACCACTATTATTATAGGCATTTACCGTGTAATTTGAAGTTGCGGTTGCCAGCGTTGGCGTGCCATTGATATTACCGGTAGTATTATCGAAATTTAATCCAAGTGGCAGTGGTTTATCAATCGTAAAGCCTGAAACATTGATCTTTCTTATCTGTCCTCCATCGGCTACAAAAAGGTTGCCACTTGCATCTATTATAATATCCCGGGGATCCGCTAATTTGATGGAAGTTAAGGGGTAACCATTGGTAGCACCCTGTATGCCATTTCCTGCATAGGTACTTACCGTACCCGTAGGCGTTATCTTTCGGATACTGAAATTCCCCTGGTCGGCAACAAAAAGGTTCCCATCCGGATCTATTGCGATGCCGCTAGGGTGGTTAAAACTTGCCGCAGTACCTATCCCGTTCTGAAATCCCGATCTGCCGCTTCCCGCAACTGTGGTAACAAGACCAGCCGGGCTGATCATGCGGATAGCGTTATTGCCCACATCCGAAACGTATAAATTTCCAGCGCCATCTATGGCCATATACCCTGGTCCGGAAAATAGTGCCGAAGTGCCTTGCCCATTGACAAAGCCGGGTGTGCCATTCGATCCGGCAATGGTAATAACCAAGCCGTCAGGGGTGATTTTACGAATAATATCGTTGTTGTAATCAGAGACATAGAGGTTACCAAAGCCATCAAATACTAGTCCGGTAGGTTGATTAAAACTTGCACCAGTACCAAGCCCATCGGTTGAGCCTGCCACACCCGACCCAGCAAATGTTGCTACCAATCCACCCGGGGTAATTTTCCTGACCAGATTATTTTTCTGATCAGCAACATAAATATTCCCCAAAGCATCAATAGCAATTTGGCCGGGCTCATTAAATCTTGCTGCGGCGCCCTGTCCATTGATGTTTCCGGCCTGGTTGGCTTTTCCAGCTATAACGGTTAGTACACCATCCGGAGTAATGCGCAGTAGTCGTTGTGAACCATCAGTAACAAACAAACTTCCGGTACCATCTGGTTTAATACCATTGATAAAACCAAAGGTGCCCCCGGTCCCCGTACTGCCTGCAAATGTTGAAATACCATAGGATTCGGCCGGAACACTGCCTCCTGTGTTTATCGGGCTAAGTTGTGCAATTCGGGTGCCAACGGTATAAACATTCGGGCTAGGGTAAATGATATTAGGGGCTTGTCCGTAAACCGGAGCAAACCCTAAAAGGAGAAATCCATTTAAAAATATATACAGTAATATATTCAGGTAAAATCTCGACATCCTAAGCTTTGGTTTTAAACCGGATTTTAAATTTAGGAAATAAAAATTGAAATGGGAACCCGTAAAGTATCGGGCCATTGGTAACATCGATAGCGCATATGCGCCTGACTATGCCCAACTACTTTATTGATTACCTGAATTTTCACTTAAAATTTAAGCAGATATCAACAGTTGACCTTTATTTACTACATACAACCTTGCAGTAAAGTGCCTTCACTCAATGGAATCATGCTTTAACTAACTGGCACAGTTATAGGATCTATTAATATTCATAATCAATAGATTTATCATGAAAAAGCATTTTTTAAGACTAATAGCGTTGCTGATTTTTGCTTCGGCTGTTTCGAGCTGCTCTTTGGAATACCGCGAACGCCACCATCATAATGGTCACGCGGACCATGACGAACATGGCCACGATAACCGCGATCACTGAAATATCTGATTCTTAAAGCCCAAAGATCCCGCCGAGGCGGGATCTTTATTGTGCCTATTTTTTCTTCGTTACTAAAACCCAATCCACCAAAATTACAGCTTTCCCTGCTTTGATCTTATCGACTGTAGATTGAGAAATGCCAAAATAAGGGGAAGTGATCTTATTGACGCCGTTGGGGTAGCCGCCGCCCAGGGCAAAATTAAAGATCAAGAATTTGGGGTCATCAAATGCCCATCGACCATATTTTTCTATCATCGAACGGGTTACGGTATAAGTAATTATACCATCAGTTTTGAAAATCATTTTATCACGCGTCCAGTCGACCGAATAGGTATGCCATTGATCAACCTCTTGTTTTTTGGGAAGATAATACCTGTAAGTTATCGGTGTATTTCCGAAATAGTTAGGCCCATGTAGCGCATTGCTGATCCAGCTCGAATCGCCCACGGTCTCCATCATGTCTATTTCGCCGCATTCAGGCCAGGTGCCATTTCCAAGCGCCCAAAATGCAGGCCATAAGCCGGGCCCGGATGATATCTTCATGCGCGCAGTTGCAGTGCCATAAGTAAATTGGAATTTTTTCTCGGTATTGATGCGGGCCGAAAGAAAGTCGTATTTGCGATTTTCTTTGCTGGTATAACCCGGATGGAAAATTGGTTTAATGACCAGTGCTCCCTTCCTGGCTCCCTGAGCAGCTTTGCCATGTACAAAATACAAAACTGAACTTGAGTCGACATAAGCTTGCTGTTCGTCATTATTGGTTGTACCGGTTACCTCAACATTCCATTTGCTGCGATCGAGCGCCGGGCCATTAAAATCGTCGAAAAATACGGTATCGGTTTTGGCCCTTTGGGCAAAGCAAATTGGTGCAGCAAAAAGCAAAAAAAGCAGTACAAGAATAATGCGTCTCATTATTTAACGGGTTATATAATTATAATCGATATAAATATTGGTAAGGTAAGTTTTAATGGTTGTTTTTACCGGAAATCCATCGTTGTTATAAGCATAGGTAAAATGGTCGGCATTTCTTACAATAACGTTATGGATAAGTGTACTTGGATTGCCGATCTTAACTACATACATAAAAAAATAGTTGTTGGCAGTAGTGGCAGAGAATGGATTTCTACGGTTATCATAAGCGAATGATATTTGATTATCGACGCTGTTTGATCCATCTGAGTGGATGGATTGCGTTGACGATACATTGCCCTGGGTATCGTAACCAAATGTTTGAATGCCAGAATGTGCTGTGGTTATCTGCGTTAACTGATGCTTGTTATTAAAGGTAAAATATGCCGTATCTGCTATATCAGTTGGTTGCGGGCCATGAAAATAATAACCAACAACATCGCCTCTGTAAAAGAAATCAAATTGGATGATCAGTCTGTTATAGCTATCAAATTTCCGTGCAACGGTTACCCGGTTTTGATCGTCGTATTCAATAGCGTAACGGATCTGGTTAGGCTTGGTTCCATCAGTAATACCTGATATACGATTCAATGCATCGTAAGTATAGTTGGCGGTATCCAAAGGATAGCCATCTTCCCGATCGTCAGTTATTTGCTGGCTCAACAAATAAACCTTTGAGTTTTGGTAATCCTTTTTACAACTTAATGCTAAACAGGCAAAAAGCAGCAGGTTAAATATTAATACTTTCTTCATCATTTTACTTCACAAAATACTTAAGCTGGAAATTGGTTTGAAAAGGTACTTAATTTTTTGTTATTGAGCGAAAGTCGATTTTACATTTTAATTACCTGCGCTTTTATATCTTGGACCAGTTTATGTTTTTTTATGCACGGTAACGGTATCTTACGTCTATTTTTAATAGTAACAGCAATAACCTTATTGCTTGACTGGTATGTCTATAACGGGCTCCGTACCATCGTTTATGATTGGTCGTCTCAGCGATTGCGAAATTTGGTCCTATGGAGTTTCCTGGCTATTTCTACCGGTACTACGCTGGTGTTTTTAATAGGCGTAAGCAGTTTACGTACTGCACGCGGAATGACTCCTTTTCACGAATGGGTATTGAGTTTGTTTCTGACTTTCTTTTTGTTCAAGATCGTTTTTGCAATTGTATTGCTGGTAGGTGATATTGGTAGATTGTTTTACGGACTGGCCGATCAAATTCTTCATCGGGGCGACAAAAAAGGCAATTCATTTATTCCGGCGCGCCGCAAATTCATCAGCGAAATAGCGTTGGTTTTGGCAGCTATCCCATTAAGCGGGTTATTGTACGGCATGTTTAAAGGCAAGTATGACTATAAAGTTTACAGGCAAACACTATACTTTGATGACCTCCCTGAGGCCTTTGACGGATTTACCATTACCCAGCTCTCTGATATTCATTCGGGAAGTTTTGATAATTCGAGCGCCGTTCAGCGGGGAATTGACCTTGCCAAAGCGCAAAAAAGCGACCTGTTTGTTTTTACCGGCGACCTGGTTAACAATGCTGCCTGGGAAATTGAACCTTATTTGGAGCAATTCAGACAAATAAAGGCGCCATTCGGGCAGTTTTCAATTTTAGGAAACCATGACTACGGCGATTATATACAGTGGGATAGCCCCGAACAAAAAGAAGCTAATCTGGTGGCCCTGAAAAATCAACACAAAAAGCTGGATTACCGTTTGTTGCTGGACGAAAATTTAGAACTGGAAAAAAACGGGCAAAAAATCAATCTGCTTGGCGTTCAAAACTGGGGTAAAGGATTTATCCAGTTAGGCGACCTCGATAAAGCACTTAAAGGCGTTAAAGACGACGCCTTCAAAATATTACTGTCGCACGATCCTACGCATTGGGTAGAAAAAGCCCGAAATCATCAAAGCAAGATACACCTTACCCTGGCAGGACATACCCATGGTGCCCAGTTTGGAGTTGAAACTGCGGGCTTGCGCTGGAGTCCGGTAAAATATATCTATCCTTATTGGGCCGGCCAGGCCGAGTATCAGGGACGCCAGCTATACGTAAACCGTGGCTTCGGCTTCCTGGCCTATTCGGGCCGTATTGGCATCTGGCCCGAGATCACGGTGCTTACGCTTAAAAAGCGGGTTAGTTGATGGCGCATAATGGTGTTCAGTAAATTTTTGAAATTCAATTAGTTAACCTTTGATCTGTGATTAGTTACCTGGGTTTACAGGGTTAACAGAATTCAGGCCAAAAATGATTTAAAATATTGAATATCAATTACTTAAGTTAAAATTGTGTAAACCATAAATCTGCCTGCATTTCAAGTGCGCAACTGTTCTCCGGTTACAAATCAACAATAGCAACTTCTTCAGTCCCTTGCCGGTACCAATTGATTAACTTTACCCAGCAACTCATCCAGTCCGAAGGGTTTAGCAATTATGTCATCGCAGCCCATTTTACTGTAATCGATATTACGGTGGTAATAGGCCGAAGAAAGTATCACCGGCACCTGCCCAAACAAAGGATGCCATTTTATCTGCCGGCAAATGTCTTCGCTGGTGCGTCCTATTGCTTTGTAATCTAAAATAAACAGATCGGGGCGGAATATTTTGGCTATTTCGATAATATTCTGTCCATCGGAAGTGACAAGCACCTGATAGTTTTCATACGAAAGGGTTTCCTCAACAACGTCAAGTACGTCCTTGTTATCATCTAAAACTAATATTCGGTTTAGCATTGGGTAGTTTTTTTGTGATCAAAAGGGTGATTTTGCCAGGGTTTCATCTTATTAAAAGATAAAAACCTTCTTTTATCAGACATGATAACGGTTGCGTGGTTTAAAGTATTTCAGCAAATGCTGTTAAAATATGTTAATGATGCTTTGATGACATTTCGTTAAAAGCATAACTTTGACTCCTAACTATGAAAAAAGGACCCAATTTTAAAACCTACTATTTCACCGCCATTTTTATCGGCCTTGCAGTAGGTATATATACCGAGGATAAATATATTGGTATCCTGCTGGCAATTGCCCTGATGCTGGCAGTTGGTGGCATGAAACAACGTTACGAACAGGGGTTGAAGCAATAATAGAGGCGCCCCATGTGCGCCTCTATTATTGCTTTTAATTATTTAATATGGGCGTGATGGTGTTTTACGCCGTCGGCTTTTGCGGTTCTGATATCCTTCTTCAGGTCTTTCTTATCCGCCCTTAAGTCTTTCTGAGCAGCCTGCGCACCCGCAAGATCACCGTTCTTTACATCTTGCTGTTCGGTTTTAGCATCGGCTTTGATATCCTGTTTATCGGCCTTGATGTCTTTTTCATCAGCCTTCTTAATTTGCTTGTCGGCCAGCTTTACAGGATGTTTAACACCTTCGCTTTTTAAAGTCTTAGCGTCGTTTTTTATGTCTTGCTTGTCGGCCTTAGCAGCAGCAAGGTCGGTTTTAGCAGCGTTCAGATCACCTTTGTTGATGGCTTGCTTTGCTTCGGCTTTTTTATTGTGGTATGCGCGTTCGTCTTTACGAAGATCCTTCATTTGTGATTTTACTTCTGTATTGGTCGCCGGCGTGGTAGATGCAGGGGTAGTGGTACTGGTAGTCTGTGCAAATGCTGTTATAGATATCATCAATGATACTGCTAACAAACTTGTAGTTTTAATAATTTTCATGGTCGTTTTTAATTTTTTTTGTTACACGTTTTGTCATTTTGTGGTGATATGACGTCCGCAGTTTAATAAGGTTTAATAAGTGCTCAATAATTATTTATTTATTTTTTAACTATTAAACCTTGGTAACGTATGAGCGTCTATAGTCCTCAATGAACTTATTTTTATAATATGATCAAACACTTTTACTTTACTATATCTACGCTAATATTTGTATTGTTTGCCGGCCGGGCTTTTGCCCAAACCGCGTCGGTAGATACATTAGGCGACCTTAAGCAGCTTAAAAAAGCATCGTTCAAGCTGGGACTAAATTACCTTAACAACTCCGTTTACCTGGGGCGCGCGGATACAGCCAAAACACCCGTAATTGAACCTAACCTTAAATACACCTTCAGTTCGGGGATTTACTTTTCAGGTAATATCCAGATCATTCCAAACCGTGTAGATAATAAATTAGATGGTGGAAGCCTTAGTGCAGGGTATGATTACGAGATAGGTGAAAACGCAAGTGGCAGTATTTCTTTTTCTAAGGTGTTTTATAATGCAACAAGTACCCAGATCGGATCCTCGATTGGCAGCACTTTCAATGCTAATATCGATTATGATATTGCTGATATAATTACACCATCATTAAGCATTGATTATAATTTGCTGAAACAGGGATTTGGTAGTGATGTGCTTTTGAACCTCGGACTTTCGCATGATTTTGCCAAAGAAGGTATTTTTGGTAATGACGACCTGGGCATTTTTTCGCCGACGGTTACAGCCAATATGGGCACCCAAAATTTTTACGATGCGTTTTTAACCCTCAAAAAATACAAACTAACTAAAGCCGGTAAAGCGAAACAAGCTGCTGTACAAAAACTGTTGGCGGCTCAGGATGCTAAATTAGCCAGGTTTGAATTTCTCGACTTTGAATTGGCCGCACCATTGGAATACAAAACCGGTCCGGTATTATTCAGTTTTACGCCTACCTATGCCAGCGCGCAAAATAAGCTTCCGGCCAGCATCAGCAAGGGTATAGTATCTACTACCGGCGGGATATTCTTTTTTGAGATCGGCGCTTCTGTCAAATTTTAACTGTTTCAAGCTTTATTGCGTTAATTATTGTTAAAAGATGTTAAACCCGAAGGTTTGATAACCAATAGCTTACAAAAAGCATTGATATTTAGGTATTGAAAAAATTATACCTACACTCCATGCTTTTTTTTAGCTGCAATAACCTTCGCCGATGGTTGTACTGCCACTGCTGCGAATCGCCGCCATTCAGGCTAGGCCCCAAACCAATAAATCGGCACCTCCAGACTTTCGGGTTCCCGGACTTTCGGACTTCCCGACTTTTTTCCTAATTTCGAAGCTCTTTGTTAAAAGTTGTTAAGCAATAAAATATTAAACGATAAAAGCGGATATTTGCCCGCTCCAAACCAATACCTGGTATCCCATGGAATATAAAAAAACCAATAATCTTTTAGGATGGCTTTGCTTTGTCATCGCATCAATTACGTATATCAGCACGCTTGAACCCTCGGTTAGTTTTTGGGATTGCGGTGAATTTATTTCCTGTGCCTATCGCTTGCAGGTAGCTCACCAGCCAGGTTATCCACTGTTTGCTATGCTGGGAAAGTTTTTCTCCCTGTTCTCTTTAGGCGATAAAACCAAAGTGCCATTCTTCACCAACGCCGGTTCGGCATTGGCCAGTGGCGCAACTATCATGTTTCTTTTTTGGACAATTACTGCCTTGGCGAAAAAGCTTTTAGTGAATAAAGGCGAACAGCCTGATCCCACTAAACTCATTCTGATCATGGGAGGCGGTTTGGTTGGGGCTTTAACCTTTACTTTTACCGATACCTTCTGGTTCTCGGCGGTTGAAACCATCGTATTCGCACTATCTTCTTTATGCACGGCTATCGTATTCTGGGCAATATTAAAATGGGATGCCCATGCTGATGAACCCGGCGCCGATAAATGGATCGTATTTATCGCTTATGTTATCGGTCTATCAATTGGTATACACTTACTTAACTTACTTACCATACCTGCAGTAGTGCTGGTTTACTACTTCCGCCGTGCAAAGGTGGTTACCTCGGGGCGTGCTTTTGGGGCCTTCCTGGTTTCGGTATTGATATTGGTTCTGGTACAATATGGAATCAGAGGCTATACCGTACAATTTGCAGCCTATTTCGATCTTTTCTTTACCAATGTTTTAGGTCTTGGTTTTGGCACTGGAGCTATTGTTTTCTTTTTGATACTCATCAGTCTTATCGTATTAGGTGTTTACTGGAGCCAGAAACTTGCCAAACCAGCATTGAACCTGGCTTTTTTATGTATTGCCTTTATCTATTTCGGCTATAGCTCATTTGCTTATATCCCTATCCGCGCAACTGCCGGTACTAATCTGGATAACTCGCACCCCGACAACGCTTTCATTTTATACGGTTATTTGAATCGTATACAATATGGTGAAACACCTTTGTTGTTCGGTCCTTATTTTGATGCCAAAGTAAAGCGTGATGCCGACGGCAACGCCATAACATCGCCTGGCAGTACAATTTATCGTAAAGGCAAAACTCAATACGAAAATGCTGGTCGCCGCACCAACTATGAATATGACCATACTACTATTCTGCCCCGGATGTATAATACCGACAATACCGATGGCAGTTATGAGCAGGACGCCCAGTTTTACAAACAATGGCTTAGGATGGGCGATAATGATTCTCCAACCTTTAGCAATAACCTGCAATGGATGCTAAGCTGGCAAATGGGGCAAATGTATTTCAGGTACTTCCTATGGAATTTTGTTGGCCGAACCAACCAATTGGATGGTCAGCAGCAAATGGGCCATTTTTATGGATATGTGGATGGCGACTGGACCAGCGGTCTTTTTGACGGTAGCCGTCATTTGCCTAAAACTTTGGTAAACCGCGATGAAAAAACACCGATGTATGCTTACAATGCCTATACCCCTTTATATGCCTTGCCATTAATATTAGGTATCATTGGATTGATCTATCATTTCCAAAAAAATCAGCGCGATGCACTTATCGTGGCCCTGCTTTGGTTCTTTACAGGTTTAGCTATAGTAGTTTATGTTAATCAGCCAAGTGTACAACCCCGCGAAAGGGATTACTCTTATGTTGGGTCTTTTTATGCTTTCGCGATATGGATCGGCATAGGAGCAATTGCTTTGGGCGACTTACTTAAAAAGTTCCTCAGCGGCAAAACGGCAGCAACAGTGGCAACGCTGGTTTGCCTTTTATTGCCGGTGTTGGTTTATTCGAAAGAACATCTGGCGCACGACCGTTCAACCAAACTTACGCCGCATGATATGGCTTACAATTACCTGATATCGTGCCCTAAAAATGCTATACTATTCACCTATGGCGATAACGATACTTATTCGCTTTGGTACGATCAGGAAGTAGAAGGCATAAGGCCCGATGTACGTATAGTAAACCTGAGCTTGTTTAGCGGCGATTGGTATATTCATCAGATGCAGAAAAAGATGAATGAATCTGAACCGCTGCCTATCACCATGCCTTATGAAAAATATGAAGAGGGTGTAAGGGATGCAATTCAGTTTTTCGATAAGAAATTACCGGGTTATACCGATGTTAAAGATGTTTTTGATTTTATTACATCCGATAACAAAGAGGCGCAGGCACAATTACCGGATGGGACAGCAGTTAATTACCTGCCAACCAAAAGCTTTAAACTTACGGTAAATGCCGATTCTGTAATTAAAAACGGCCTGGTTCCTGAATCAGACCGGAGCCGTTTGGCTGATACCATGAGGTGGAAAATAACACCAAATTTTATTACGAAGGATCAGTTGGCATTCATGGACATCATGGCGCACAACAACTGGAAACGCCCTATTTGTTTTACAATTACTGTAGGCTCTGAAAATATGATGGGGCTGCAGCCTTACTTGTATAAAGAAGGCTTTACCTACCGCTTGCTGCCATTTAAACCTGACACTGCATCGCGCGACCAGTTAGGTAAAACAAATAATGACGTAATGTATAACACGCTGATGACCAAGTTTAAATGGGGGAATTACAAAACCGCTAAATACCTTGATCCGGAGTCGACCACTATGTTTTACCCTGTTATTACTTCTACTGTGTTAAATCTGGCGCAAAACCTGTCTTTAGCCGGCGAAAAGGATAAAGCCCTGAAAATTCTTCATAAATATGATCAGGAGATGCCTGATATCTATCCATATATCGACATCGCCAGAAATAAGTATTACCTGGTTGTAAATGCTTACAATTTAAATGATGTAGTTTTAGCGAATAAATTTGCCAACAGTATAGATGCTTATGTTACCGACCAGTTGGAATATAACAACAGCTTATTGGCAGACCATTCAGATAGTGTCGATCCGCATACGGTACAGATAGGCTTGTATATTTTGAAGCAATTGAGTGATCTGGCGCGCGACAATCATCAAACCGCCATTGCCGACAAGCTGCAAAATCATTTCAAAGATTACGAAACAAAGTTTGCCAGTTTAATGGGTCCTGCACCTAAACAATAATTAATATTTAAAGATCTAAACAAGCGACAGGTTTTTAAACCTGTCGCTTGTTTTTTATAAAAACTACTTAAAGTTCGCTAAAGGGTTTCTCAGCCTTTTTTGGGTCGAAGTGCAGGTTTGGGGTGAGCCAGAACAATAATATAACCCGCGAATACCGGTAGTTGAATGGCGACAAGAGTAAGGCTACGCCCAACAGCACACCGAGGTACAGCCATGGTGATTCAGACGAGGTGAGGATATAGGTGCCAATGGCCAGGGTTACCATTTCGGCTACCACCATGCCATAGCTTACAAACATGGCCACATAAAAATAGCCGGGCTCAATTTCAAATTGAAAATTACAATACGGGCATTTGGTATTCATCTTTTGTTTCAGAAATCCTAAAGGTGTTTTTTGAAACATATCTCCCTTGCGACATTTTGGGCATTTGGCATGTAAAGCTGCGTTTAGCTCGGAAACCGGCTTTAATTCAGCAGTATTTTCTTTGGACGACATTGGCGTATTGCGGATTGAATTGAATGGGACAAAAATGAGAATTTTTAAGGGAAATTGCTGCTGCAGGCAGATTTATAATTGAAAGGATAAAGCCCATTAAAAAAAATAATCCCCCACCGGGAGGCGGGGGATATAGTGGTCCGTCTTACTCGCTAATTCGGACCAAACCTAAACCTTATCACTGCAAATTTGTGAATTTATCATGAATAATTAATGAAAAATTTTAAAAAAATACACGTGGATTATTTCCATATTTACGAAAAGCGTTAAAATGACACATTTAAAGCCTGACAGCATTATTTTTGATATGGATGGTACCCTTTGGGATGCTGTAGATACCTATACCGAATCGTGGAATATCGTATTCAGAGAGCTTGGTATTGATATCCATGTCGATCGTAATGAACTGGCAAAAATGGTTGGCTGGGAAGGGAAAAAAGTTCATGCGGCCATCATGCCCGATTTTGATGAACAAAAGCGCCTGAGTATTTACGCGAGGGTAAATGAACTGCGACGGGAAATATTGCCCAAAAACGGTGGTATCTTATACGAAGGTGTCAAAGAAGGTCTGCAAAAACTTGCAGCTAAATATCCCCTGTACATTGTAAGCAACTGCGCTGTTGGTATCATCAGACTATTTATCGACTGGGCCGGTATAGACGAACATATTATTGATGAAATTGCCTATGGTACCAATTATATGCCTAAGCATCATAATATCAAATTATTGATAGACCGGCATGGACTGCAATCGCCGGTATATGTTGGTGATACCGAAGGTGATGGTGAACAGAGCAGGTTGGCTGGTGTTCCTTTTGTATTTGTGAGTTATGGCTTCGGTTTGACCGATGATCACGACCTGCGCTTTGATAATTTTACTGACCTTACCAATTACTTTCTGTCGCTTAGCTAATTTTCGGGTATACCTTAAAAAGCCGGTTTAAATCACCATTTAATTCTTTGAAAATGAAAAAAAATATTCTTTTAATTCTTGTAGCACAAAGTTTAGCATTGTTAAGCCTTGGCCAATCGTACAAACCGGCTGTTTTTACAGACCCTGACCGGTTGAAAAGAATAGAAGCTACTTACGACGTCATCGATAAAATTTATAAGGACTATGCCGATAAAAACCATTTTCCAGGATTGGTTTATGGTATTGTTGTGGATGGCAAACTCGTTCATTTTGGTGGCTCGGGATTTTTAGAATTGCAAAATAAGTCGCTTGCCGATCAAAATTCTGCCTTCCGTATAGCCTCCATGAGTAAAAGTTTTACTGCCCTGGCTATTTTAAAACTACGCGATGAAGGTAGGCTGCGCCTTGATGATCCGATATATCATTACATCCCGGAAGCACGTAATATGAAAGGGCTCACGAAGGATGCTCCGCCTATTACGATACGCAACCTGCTTACGCATACTGCGGGCTTTCCGGAGGATAATCCATGGGGCGACCGGCAACTGGCCAATACGGATCAGCAACTCATCGATCTTTATAAAAAGGGTATATCATTCTCCAATGATCCTGCATTGGGTTATGAGTATAGTAACCTGGGCTTTGCCACATTGGGCTACATTATAAAAAAGGTAACAGGTTTAAGCTACCAACAATATATTACGCAAACTATATTGAAACCGCTGGGGATGAATCATACCTGGTACGAATACAGTAAAGTACCTAAGGAATTGCTGGCTCACGGTTATCGCTGGCTCGATGGAAAATGGGTTGAACAACCAATGCTGCACGACGGCTCTTATGGTGCAATGGGTGGCATGATCACAAGTGTTGAAGATTTTAGCAAATACATGGCATTTCAGTTGTCGGCCTGGCCTCCACGTGATGATGCCGAAAAAGGTCCGGTTAAAAGAAGTTCAGTTCGCGAAATGCAATACCCATGGGATTTTAACAACTTAAATACCACTTACCGTACAGTAAATGGCAGGTGGTATCCTTTTGCTTCGGCCTACTGCTATGGTTTGCGCTGGCGTAAATATGCCGATGGCACAGTAGCCGTTGGCCATACCGGTGGTTTGCCCGGCTTTGGCAGCGAATGGAGCATTTATCCTGAATACGGTATAGGCGTAGTGAGTTTTGCCAATCTTACTTATGCCAACGCAGGCATGGTGAATTTGCAGGTTGCTGATACCCTGATCAGACTTGCCGGAATCGCCCCAAGGCAGTTGCCTCCTTCAGCAATACTGACACTCAGAAAGGATCAGTTGGCGAAACTACTTCCGGACTGGAGCAAAGCTAAAGCCAGTGGAATTTTTGCAATGAACTTTTTTATGGATTATTTTACCGATCAGTTGAAAAGCGAGGCTGAAGCTGCATTTGATAAGGCCGGTAAGATAATTTCGATAGGGGAGGTAGTGCCCGAAAACCAGTTGAGGGGGTTTTTTATCATCAAAGGTGAGCAGGCAAATATTAAAGTTAGTTTTACGCTTACCCCCGAAAATCCGGCTTTGATCCAGGAATATCATCTGGCGCTTATCAATAGATAATTGCCTCGCTGTTTTCTTATTTGTATACTAATTTGCTTAAAATGAGGCAAAAACTTATTTTCGCGGCTTATTAATCACTTGACTGCCCCTTAAAATCACAAATATGAAAAGAACTTTACTGCTGATCACCTTAGTAATAGCAGGATTTTCTGCTTTTTCGCAAACCCCTGCTGCTAGCTCGACTCCAGCTGCAAAAACTGATACTCCATGGAAAATCCACGGTCAGAACACAATCCTGATCAACCAGAGCTCATTTTCAAACTGGGCTTCAGGTGGTGTCAATTCATTAGCTGCAAATGTGCTGTTTGATTATGATTTCGATTATAAAAAAGCACAATGGAGCTGGGATAACAAAGTTATAGTTGGTTATGGCGAGAGCAAGCAAAGCGGTTTGGGCTGGCGTAAAAACGACGACCGTGTCATCCTCAATAGCCTTTTAGGTTATAAAGCAGCACAATACTGGCTATATACCTTTTATGCCAACTTCCAGACACAGTTTACCAAAGGTTATTCTTACGATGCCGCAAATAAACGTACTTTGATATCATCAGCTTTTGCGCCTGCATACTTAACACTCGGTCCAGGTTTTGCTTATAAGAAATCGGATAATTTCAGGATCAACATTTCACCGTTCGCAGCTAAATTTACGATCGTGCAGAATGATTCATTGGCTAATATTGGTTCTTTTGGTGTAACTCCGGGTAACCATGGCTTGTTTGAGTTTGGTTCTTCATTAGACGCTTATTACAAGGTTAATATTGCCAAGAATGTTTCGCTAGAGAATATCCTGAAACTTTACGAGAACTATATCAAAAACCCCGGCAATATATATGCCGACTATTCGGTTAACCTGTTCATGAAAGTAAATAAGCTGGTAACTGTAAATGCTGGTATAGAATTGATCAATGACCCTAATGCGCAGATCGCCGAAACGATCAATGGGGTAACTTCATCACACTCGCTGTTACAGGTTAAACAAATTTTTGGCGCGGGCCTTACTTATAAATTCTGATCGGGTTTATAAACTTTGCTTCGAAGCAGGCTATTATAGTCCATTTGCCGGCGAATCATCCATATCAGGTTTATTGCTTCTCGCGATGATGATCTCTGCAATTACCAGGTTGGGAATCCAGGCGAGCCATGCTATTGTACGGTAGGCATCAATAAAGTTGATGTGGGCCAGTTGCGATAAAGGCAGATAGATCCGTAATGTAACCGCAGCAAAAGTGAGCGCATAATTGCGGATCATCCAGTTGCGGTGTATCTGGAATTCCTTTTTAATGGCGCTATAATAAGCTTTGTTGCCTGAATAAAGCCACACCAGGGCCAGTAAGCTAAAGCCCAGGGTGCTGATGGTGCCACCATTGGCAAAAAGAGCAATGTAAAAGCCTGCAATGCTACTGATCAATATTGACGCGATATATACTTTGCCGATCAGTCTGTGCCTTTTGGGATTATTCACCCGCCATTGATCTATGAACTGGGTCCAGCCGGTAAGCAGCGCTATCCCTCCAAAACTTATATGCAGGTAAAAATTGATATGCCAGAGCTTACTGGAAAGTAATTCGGGTGTTTTACTTGCCAGCAGGCCAGCGCCATGCATATCAATAAAATAGTAGATCAGCGGGTATAACCCGATTGTTATTGCCAGCACAGCAAAAACCGGGCGGTAAATCTTTTGAAACTTCATTAACAGATCAGGTAGTTTGTTTTTTAGACACGAGCTGCCGTTGAAAATTACAAAATCAGATCGTTTTAGCAAACGTCAGTCTGATAGTAAGGCAGATGAAATTTCAGGAAATTTAAATGTATAATGCTATCGGTCTGTTTCGATAATATCGCCACTATCAATGCGACCGCGCTTAAGGTCGGTAAAGCTCCGGCCGCTATAGCGCTTGTAATTATCAAAATAGCAAGGCAAACCTTCTGCAGTCAAAGGTTTGGCATTATTCATTAGCCGGTAATGCAGGTGCGGAAAAGTGATGTCGCCGGAGAAGCCGATCTTTGCAATTTGTTCACCGGTACGCACTAATTGACCTATCCGTACCAAAATACTTCCCTGCTCCAGGTGTTGTAGCATGCTGAACTGCCCGTTGCCATGGTCTATGATAATATAGTTACCCAAGTGGTTTGGATCTGCATCCGAAGCAACCCGGGCAAATTGTAAGGCCTTTCCTTTAAAATCATTGTCGGGCAGCGTGTTCTGCAGGTCGACCACAATCCCAGTTGAAGGCGCATAAACCGGTTTACCAAAGGCATACCAGTCGTCCCTTGAAAATGGGTCCGATCTATATAGGTTGCCATTTTCATCGGCACTGCCGAGGTCAAATGCATACCGGTTTGATTTAAGTGCGACACCTTTTACAGATTGTTCTGCGACACCAGCGGGCCCAACACTTTGGCCGGGGTAATAACTGCGACCGTCCATAACAACTAATTTACCTTTAAGTGGTAGTTTGTAACTGTTTTTTGCCACGTAGGCTTTAGGCGTTATTATTTTTTTAATCGACAGGTCGAAATCGGTTGACAAACGTTTTTTATTGCTTTCCTTTTGTTTTGGCGAATCGGCATAGTCGAAATAAAACTGGTATTGCAAAAAGGTGATCTTTACCTCTGGCGGGTAATTAAAAAAGGGATTAAAGATATCGATGGTCTCACCCGGTTTTAAGGTAGTATTGCCGATGGCTTTAATGCCCGCACCTTGTCCGTTTACATTGATCGACTGGCGGAATACTGGTTTTACAGAAGCATCCATAACTGATGCTTCGATGGTAGCCAGGTACAGCGTATGCGTGCCTGTATTTTTGATCAGGATATCAAAATTCAGGTATTCGCCATTCTGGTCCTTTTCAATAAAAGGATTGTTGGGTATGATGCCTGCTGAGGCCTGTTCTGTTTGCACAGCTACAGTTTCTTTGGCAGGAGAGATTTTATGCGATAAGATGCTGCCGGGGATAAGCAACATACATATCATTATGATCGACTTTGTCATGAATTCAGGTTGAATGGAGTTTATATATAAAATTCGTATTAATTATTGGTTATAAGTAAATTAACGGGTAGTTTTTCTTTGCAGAATTATTCGCCTCAATGTTATTATTTCCATTCCTTTTCTAATTACGTTAGCCGGTTGAAAAAGTTACAATAATGCCATGTGAATGAACAATAGTGACGTAAGTCATAGTTTGGAATAAATAAATTTGTAAAATATTTAAATCTGTTACCTATGTTGATAGATCTTAGCCATACCATCCAAAACCAGCTGATCACCTACAAAGGTTTGCCTGCGCCCGTTATTTGCGATTTTCTGAGCCGCGAGCTTTCAAAAAATTTCTATGATGAAGGTACTACGTTCCAGATCGCTAAGATTGAAATGGTAAGCAATACCGGCACCTATGTCGATTGTCCTTTTCATCGCTTTGAAGATGGGCAGGATATATCGGAAGTGGAACTTGATCGATTTGCTGAGCTGGAGGGTATCGTTATTTCTATTCCCTTTACGAAGCGCCTCGCTATTGGTCCGGAACAATTTGCCGGTTTCGATTTAAACGACAAGGCTGTACTGGTCGATACCGGCTGGGCGCAACATTGGAATACCGACCTGTATTTCGAGGGGCACCCTTATTTGACGAAAGAAGCTGCTGAATACCTGCGGGATGCTGGGGTTAAACTGGTTGGCATCGATTCGCACAATATTGATGATACCGCAGGCCGAAACCGCCCGGTGCATACCACTCTTTTAGGCGCGGGAATATCGATCGTGGAGCATTTGTGTAACCTGGAAGCTTTACCACAAGCTGGCTTCAAATTCAGTGCAGTGCCACCAAAGTTTAAGGGTGTAGGTACTTTTCCAGTTAGGGCAATGGCGAGGGTGTATTGAATTATAGGCCCTGTTTTTTTGCTAGGGGATTCGGGTTGGTACCATCCCTGCGCAAAGATATCAACTGCTATGATCAAGCCACTTTAGGTAAAGTTTTTTTTAATGCCGATATTGCAATAAAGTTTACCAAATTTATACCAAAGATGGCCGGGCTAAATACAGGTGATGTTACTACATTGATCGAAAAGGGCGTCGCTACTATTACCTTTTATCATCCGGCACAAAATTCACTGCCTTCTGTACTACTGAACAAGTTACTTGCTGAAATTGTTGCTTCAGGCCACAATTCCGAGGTACGCATCATTGTGCTGAAAAGTGGTGGCGAGCGCACTTTCTGTGCAGGTGCCAGTTTTGATGAGTTATTGCAAATAAAGGATAAAGCCGCCGGAGCCGAATTTTTTTCGGGATTTGCGAACATGATCAATGCTATTCGAACATCTCCCAAGATAGTTATTGCCCGCATTCAGGGAAAAGCTGTAGGGGGAGGAGTTGGTTTGGCTGCTGCAGCAGATTATTGCCTTGCAACGGAAGCAGCATCCATCAAATTAAGTGAACTGGCTATAGGAATCGGTCCTTTTGTCATCTCGCCAGCCGTAACACGTAAGATAGGATTGCCCGCTTTCTCGCAACTGACAATTCGCGCCTCAGATTTTCAAACGGCACATTGGGCAAAGGAACATGGACTGTTTAATGAAGTTTACCCTGATATCGCCAGTCTGGACGAAGCGCTGAATGCCCTGACGGATAAATTGGCGTCCTACCATCCCGAGGCATTGTCGGGTCTAAAGCAAATTCTTTGGGAGGGCACCGAAAACTGGGACACATTGCTTGCCGAACGAGCCGCAATAAGTGGTGAGCTGGTTTTGTCGGAATTTACGCAGCAGGCATTGCGCGGTTTTTTAGCAGGGAATAAATAATCCGGGCGATCCGGCCAAATTTCAATCGGCTTCAAACCGGTTTACCCGGTTACGTAATTTTCGGGCCTCGTCCTGCAAATCTTCAATACGTGTCAACAGATGGAAAATACTTTCAATACCTGCCAGGTTAATTTCCAGCTCCTGGTGCAGCCTGATTATCTTTTCAAGTTTTTGCAATTCATTTTCGGGGATATACAGCTCACTTTTAATTGTTCTGGTTTCAATCAGTCCCGCTTCATGAAGCGAATGGATAAAGGTGTACTCAACACCGTGGTAAGTGCAAAACTCTAATGCTCCTATTAATCCTGTCACAGTCATCTCAATTTAATTTTGAAAGTTCAGTGAATAATTCTTTCTGTTTTTCGCTCAAATTGGTGGGCACCTTAACCTGGTAAGTCACCAGCAGATCGCCCTGTTGGCCTTCCTGCTTGTACACGGGCAAACCTTTACCTTTTAGTTTTACGATGGTGCCATTCTGCGTACCCGGAGCAACCTTGATCTTAACTTTACCATTCAAAGTATCAATGGTTACTTCACCGCACAATACTGCGGTGTAAAGATCGAGTTGAACATTCTGGTATAAATTGGCGCCATCACGTTTAAAATCAGGATCAGGTGGAATGTTGAATTTTATAAACAGGTCGCCAGCCGGACCACCGTTTGCACCCGGACCACCATGACCTGTTATCTTAATTGTTTGTCCGTTCTCAACGCCCGCCGGTATCGTTAAACGTATATTTTTACCATTAACGGTTAGAGTTTGTTTTTGTGAAGCCAGTATATCGCGCAGGCTTAGCTGCAGTTCGGCATTAAAATCCTGACCACGGTATTTGGCCTGCTTGCCGCTACTGCGTCCGCCTCCACCAAACATCGAATTAAAGAAATCGGAAAAATCGCCTCCTCCGCCAAAGTCGCCATAATCTTCAAAGCCCTGACTTTTTCCGCCGCCAAAGCCACTGTAGGCATTGCCGCCTTGTGCACGTTGCTGTTGAGCATACTTTTCATGTTCTTCGCCATGCTGCCAGTTTTCGCCGTATTTATCGTACTTTTTGCGTTTATCGGCATCGCTCAAAACTTCATTAGCTTCGTTGATCTGCTGGAATTTTTTGTTTGCCTCGGTATCATTAGGATTTAAATCCGGATGATATTTCCGGGCCATTTTACGATAGGCCGCTTTAATATCCTTATCGCTTGCATTTTTGTCGATGCCAAGAATTTTGTAATAATCAATAAAGGCCATAGTATATCGGTTAACCCTTTGAAGCAGCTTTAGTTTTGCCGATATAAAATTAGCAGTTTAGCTAATCCCGTAAAATGATAACTGGCAGTTCTGTAAGTGTATTAGCGCATTTTTTTAAATAAGCGCCACGTTGGCAAGTGCTTACAAAAGCCACTCTGGTTGTTTAAATATCTTGTTGTTACGAGTCCTCATTTATTCCGTTTGGGATTGCATTGGCATTAAAAAAATTCAACGGCTGGGCATAAAATACGCGTTCAGTTTTCTTCAATTTTCCCCGGTTTTTTTAGTGTGAGGCTTTACGCGTTAGCTTTTAATTTATAACACGTTGATTTATAGTATTTTATATATAAAAAATGAACAATATCACTTAGTGTTATTTTTACACTATTGTGATAAATATTAAGCTAATTACCCTCACCTTTGCACCAGGTTAAACCGGGTATGCGGAAAGCCTCAAAATTCTACACTGCCCGCCTTAATTTTTCCGGTTTATCCTGTAAAATTTAATACCAAAAGCAATGAAAAGCAAAAATTTAATTTGGATGTTGTCAATCGTTTTATTGGCAGTATCTGCAACAAACACTAATGCCGCTGTTAATGCTAACAGCAACTACACTGTTTTAAATGACATCAAGGCCATCAGTAAAATAGAAGTAAGAGGAAACGTACAGCTGTATATTTCAGACAATGCACCCGATCAGGTAACAGTTTATAACAAATACTATAAAGAAACCGCACTGGTGCAAAGCAAAAACGGTTTGTTACGCATTTCATCTTATAATACCGAGAAACTGGTCGTATGGATTAAATCTGAAAGTTTGCAGTCTGTTTCTGCCTTTGATAATGCCGAGATCAGTTCATTTGGCAAACTGGCTAAGATCGAATTTAATATCGACCTGCACGATAACGCCACAGCCAATCTGAATTTGGATGCGTTCAATACCTACGTAACGCTCCGCGACCATGCTACGATCATTTTAACCGGTCGCGTTGAGGAATTTGGCATGAGCCGCAATCTGAACACAATTGTAATTAACAAAGATTTTTCGGTAGGACATAATACAGAGAACAGAGTTTTTAACCTGGCCGGAAAAGAAGTGATGGCCGGACTCGAATAATATTTTTAATTATAGGGTTGTTTTTTTAGTGGTTAGGGCTGTGCCGTATTCGGGCAGCCTTTTTTTGTGGGAAATTGTTTTGCCAAACTTTCACTCGTCGATAAAGCAGAATAGTGTAATGATTGTATATTTGAAAGCATAATTTAATCTGATGGACACCAGTATTTTTAAATATTTTGATGATATCAAGGTGAAAGAAGTCGCTCCAGGCTTTTTTTCCCGGTTGATACATACCGACCGCAATACGATCAATTTTATTACCGTAGCAGCGGGATGCACCGTGCCAAGGCATAAACATCCTCATCAGCAATATACTTTTGTCATTGAGGGACAGTTTGAGCTTACGGTCAACGATGATCCGCAGGTGCTTGATCCGGGGCGCTATGCCCTGATCCCATCAGAAGCTTACCACAGTGGTATAGCGATCACTGATTGTAAATTACTGGATATTTTCGACCCCGTGCGCGAAGATTATCGGGCCCTTTAGTACCATAATTAATTTCTATGCCTATTATTAAAGCCACGGTTGCAGATGCTGCCGAATTAACTGCATTGGTAAATAGCGCCTACAGGGGGCCGGTATCTCAATTGGGCTGGACCAGCGAGGCGCATTTACTGGACGGTATCCGCATTGATGAAGAAACGATGCTTGAATACCTGGAGGCCCTGGATACTACAATTTTAAAATATGTGGATGAGCAGTGTAAGATACTTGCCTGTGTTTATCTTCAGCAGCACGAGGGTGGCAGACTTTACCTGGGTATGCTATCAGTTTCGCCTACATTACAGGCTAATGGTATAGGGCGGCAATTATTACATGAGGCCGAGGTTTGGGCCACCCATTTCTTCTGCCCAACCATTTATATGACCGTAATTACCACGCGAACCGAATTAATAGCCTGGTACAAACGCCGGGGTTACCGGGATACCGGCAAAGTTGTTCCGTTCCACGACACTAAAAAATTCGGTATCCCTAAAGCCGAGATCGAATTGCTTGTGCTGGAAAAGGAAGTTTGATGGGGTTGTGGGTATCGGGTATCAGTTATAAGTTATCGGTTATCAGTTTTTGTTTATAAGGTATTTGTTATCTGTTATTAATATCGAATAACGGATAATGAACATTCAATACCTAATACCTAATACCTAATACCTAATGCCCAATACCAAATACCCGATAACCGATACCCAACAATTTGTCAGGGCTTTTCCAGAAGCAGCGATAGCACCTCGTTCAAATGTGCTACTTGTTTGAAGGCGGCATGTTCGGGTTTGATCTCTACGTGCTCGTGTGCCCAAGTTGTATGGAAGGGGACATGGATGGCCTGCCCGCCAATATTGATCACCGGCAGCACATCTGATTTTATTGAATTACCGATCATCAAAAACTCCCCGGGTGCAATGTCGAGGTGCCGGAGTAATTTGCGATAATCACTTTCTCCCTTTTCAGACATAATTTCGATGTGATGGAAAAAGTGGCTCAGGCCGGATTTTTTTAATTTGCGTTCCTGGTCCAGTAAGTCGCCTTTAGTGGCAACAACAAGGCGATAATGCCCTTTCAATGCCTGCAGTACTTCTTTTACATCATCCAAAAGTTCTATCGGTTGATGAAGTAATTCTTTTCCAAAGTCGACAATTTTATTGATCACATCAATGGGAAGTGTATTTTCCGATATTTTTAGCGCAGCCTCAATCATTGACAGAATATAGCCTTTGATGCCGTAGCCATAAATGCCAAGGTTAGCGATCTCGATCTTTAACAATTCCTGCGATAATTCGTGGGGCGGTAAATATGCCTCCATCAGCGTACAAAACTTTTGCTCCGTTTCCTGGAAATAGGGCTCATTTACCCAAAGGGTATCGTCTGCGTCAAAAGCAATTACTTTAATGTCCATGAGTGATTTGCGCAATTATAGCTTTTCATTCGAAAATTGGCGGTACGATTTTTGTAAAATATTTAACAACATTTGGTTACCTAATGATAATCCAATACGTATATAAGGCAATAAAGCGAAAGTATTGAAGTTATTACACGTATATTTCCCCCTAATATGATGAAGAAAATTTACCTATTGAAATGCCTGCCATATTTTGTTTTTACCTTTATTTTACTTGCGGCTGTATCCTGCAAAAAAGATCCTAAAACCAATACCGGCAATAATAATGGCGGTGGCGTAAACCCCGTTGCAACGCCTACCAAACTGGGGTTTTACGAGGTAGATTCTTCCATTTATAAGGTGTTGCTGGAACCAGTGACTAAAATTGGCACACAGACTGTTAATTACGATCTGGTTTTTGATACCGGTTCTGGCGGTTTAGTTATCGACGCAAATGGCATATTGCCTTCGTCGCTTATTACCAGCACCGGATTTAATTTCACCACCGATTCAACGGTTGTTAATGGTATTACAATAACCAATCAAACCAACACGATATCTTACGGCGATGATAATGCTACAACGGATAAAGTTTATGGTAACCTGGCCTATGCAAATATTACTGTAGGTGATGCCAACGGAAATATCACCATAAAACGGCTTCCTTTTTTCTTGTATTATAAAGCGGTAGACGGCAAAGGCAAAGTATTTCCTCCTCACGATTTTGATGTTTTCGGTGTTGCGCAGGAATACGATGTGGTATTCGCCAACAGTGCCTATATTACAAGTCCGTTTAACTATTTTGATCCGGGTACAGGTTTGACAAAGGGGTTTAAAATCGACGCACTGGGTACTGTAAATTATTCGCTGAATGGTACCTGGGTTTCAGCTGTTACCCTGGGTTTAACCAGTACCGATCTGAATTCATCAGGCTATAATTTTTCGCAACTTAACTTTAAACAGGGCGAGGGTTATGTACCCATTTTACCCGCAACACTTGCCTACGCCGGAAGATCGCCTGTCACAGCCGAGGTGTTATTTGATACCGGAACCGAGCCTTACAGTTATCTGGAAGATAAAACCGCCACAAATACAACACCTGTTCTGTTACCCGCCGGAACAGCTGTCAATCTGACCACCACATCCGGATACAGCTATTCCTTTGCGACAGCTACCAATAATAACCTTACCTATTTGGAAAATCCAACTTATTCAGGGTCATTTACTACGATATTGAGTTTGAATTTTTTTACCAATAATGCTTACCTACTTGATTTTACTAACCATAAACTCGGTTTGAAAAGCAATTGATGAAAACTTTTCATCCGATAAAAGGCGCTTGATCAATCAGGTGCCTTTTTTGTTAGTTCAATTTTGTCAAGGTGGCTGTCATGTTTGATCAAAAAAATAACTTGAATATTTTATCCTGAGCCACAACCCGGGCCAATTTATTTTTTAGATGTAATTGCACATCTGATATTTATATTTAGATTTCGTTACCAATTATCTCCTTCATTATGATTGCTTTCAGGTTCACCTTTGTTTTATTGCTGGCTTCGGTTTATCAGGCTGTTGCATCAAAAATTGTCAACCTTAGTTCGCCGGATAAGAACATCGTGTTCAAACTTGAAAATGGCGTAAATGGATTGCGTTATAACCTGAGTTATAAAGGGAATAAGCTCATTGAAAATTCTTCCCTGCGAATTAGTTTGAAGAGTGGTGGCGAATTTGGAGGCAATATCACTTTCGGGAATCCCCGGTATAAACAAATCGAGGAAAATTATGACCTGCTGGTCGGGCGGTCCGGCCATGTTCATAGCCTAAGTAATGTGGTATTGGTGCCTCTTCAGGAACCAGGCGGAGCCGGGCGAGAAATTGATATTGAAATTAGAATATTTAATGATGGAGCTGCATTTCGTTGGGTGTTACCAGCCAAAACGGGATGGGATAAAGTAGAGATCACCGATGAATCGGTTGCTTTTAATTTTAAAGGTGATCCTAAGGCGCTGGTACTGTTCAGGGAAAATTACACCACCTCGCACGAAGGTTTGTACGATCATCTGCCGGTCAGCCAAATAAAAAGCGACACGCTGATGGATCTGCCTGCATTATTCGAATATCCTAAGGGCCTATATCTGGCGGTTACTGAGGCCAACTTATTGGATTACGCCGGCATGTATCTGGTTAAACAAAATGGTGTATTGCAAAGCAGCCTTTCGCCATTGCCTAAGCAAAAAGATATTAGAGTTAGGGCCAGCCTTCCGCACAGTAGCCCCTGGCGCGTTTTAGAGGTGAGTGACCGGGTGGGTGCATTTTTGGAATCAAATATATTGACCAACCTCAGCGAGCCCTGCAGGATAAAAGATACCAGTTGGATCAAGCCAGGTAAAACTACCTTTCCCTGGTGGAATGGTAATGTAACGCCCGATACTTCATGGGCTCCGGGTAACAACTACGAAACCAATATGTATTACGTTGATTTCTGTGCCAAATATGGTTTGGGATATCACTCCGTGGTTGAGTATGGTTTGCACGAATGGTATGTAAACGATGGCGCAACTTTTCAGCCAGGCCCACATGCCGATCCTTCTAAAGCCGTACCGGGCCTTGATATGAAACAGATCTGCGATTCGGCGCGAAAGCGAGGCGTTGGTATCAGGGTATGGATACATTTTTATGCGCTCTATCCCAAACTTGACCAAACATTTGATCAGCTCGAAAAATGGGGCGTACAGGGCCTGATGTGCGATTTTATGGATCGCGACGATCAGGAAATGGTTCAAATGCAGAACGAGATACTGGAGAAAGCTGCACAACACCATTTACATGTTCAATTTCACGGAGCCTATAAACCCACCGGTACTGCCCGAACCTACCCTAATGAGTTTACGAGGGAAGGAACGCTTAATTATGAGAATGATAAATGGGGCAATCGGGTAACGCCGGATGCCGATCTGAACATTGCTTTTACCCGCCTGCTGGCAGGTTCAACAGATTATCATCTGGGGGGCTTCCGGGCAGCAAATGCCAAAACTTTTAAAGTGCATTATACAGCTCCTATGGTTTTGGGTACGCGTTGCCATATGCTGGGTATGTATGTAGTGCTAGAAAACGAACAAGGCATGGTGTGCGATTATCCGCAGGCTTACATTGCTCAGCCGGGATTTGAATTTTTACAACAGGTGCCCTTAACCTGGGACGAGACCAAAGTGCTTAATGCTGAAGTAAGTGAGTATATCACCATTGCACGGCGCAAGGGTGACGAATGGTATATCGGCAGTATAGGAAATAATACGCCTCATGATATCCAAACATCGCTTGCATTTTTGCCACCGGGCTATTATACTGCCGAAATTTATAGTGATGCCCCGGATGCGGACACCGATCCTGATCATTTAACAAAAACGGTGCTGCAGGTAAGCAATAAAAGTGTTATCGCTACCAAAATGGTTGGCGGTGGCGGGCAGGTGATCAGACTTTATAAGAAGATCACAGATTAAAACTGATTGGGGTTATTTCGCAGAATATTTACAAAGGTATATTGCCTATGTAACAACGGAAATAAATTAAAATGAACAAGCTTAGAACAGGTCTGTCACCCGGGTGCTTTTTCGTTTTACATACTTGCGGATATCCAGTACAATCCCGGCAAAAAAGTAAAATATCAGTGGAAAACCAACGGCCAGAAAGGATGAATAAATAAAAAACAACCTGATCTTGGAGATGGAAATATTTAAGCGTTCGCCCAGGTACGTGCATACTCCGAAAGAGTAGCGTTCAAAAAAGGTAATTATCCGTTGCAACTTATCACGCCATTTTAATTATCTTGATTCCAACACCGCACTGCAGGCATTTTTTCTGGCTGCAGTAACTATTTTTTAATTCCAGCAAAGCTTGTGAATCAAATGCTGTATTAACCCTTATACCCAACGCATCAAAATTAGTTACAATATGATTAACCTCGGCGGGTATTTTTTCTAACAATTTAAGGCTACGGTTGATAAAGTACTCTTGTTGGTTATGTTTTCCATAACAGAATAAAAATAACACAAAAGAATTTAATAAGAGAATATCGGTCGAAGTTTGTCCCAAACTTTTGGATAATGGTTTCGATGCAACGTCAAAACGATAGTGATTCTCCCAATATGGATTAACCGGCAACTGTTCAAATAATCCTCTGAGTTGTGCAACATCTCTGATCTCGATGATCTTAGAAAATAAATGGTTCGCCTTGCAGATCAAGGCAGCAAACTGCGCCAATCTGATCGTGGGAAAATTTGTAGGCCGCATCCGCATAAATTTCCACAGGTGTTTTGCTACGGGTTGGAGGCCATACTTTTTTTGAAGAAACTGGTATTCGGCTTTTAACTTCCCGGGGTACTCATCGTTGAATTCGTCCTCAAGCATACCTGCCTGGCCAAATATCAGCGCTTCAATTTGCAATGGGTTGTTTTTATGTTTGGCCAATGTTAATTGGGGCAACGATTTTGCCAGTAATTCAAAGGGCAGGGCATTGGTTTTAAAGCCGAAGTTTGCTGCCAAAAACTGATAAAATGTTTCTTCCCAATCGCCTTTGTTTTTTTCAAGAGCGGCATTTACCACAAGGGCTCGTTTTTCCAGCCGATCTATCAATACCCGGGTAAGCCAATTGCGAATTGTTAGCTCATCTACAAACCGGATATTACCCTCGCAGGGAATAAACTGAGGATTGCCAAAAGCAAGTTGATGATACCGTTGGTATAGCTCGGGGGCGATGCGCTTTTGTAACTCCAGGGTGGGTATTTTCCGTCCTTCCGGTAAAACTATCGGATCGTCGTCGCGGTAAACCACGTGTAATATAACGTTTCCATATGCAGCATCATTGGTGTGCTTATGTTTGTGCCAATCGGATGAATTGATATGGATCTCTACATTGCCTGCCCAGGTGGTATCACCAATACGTAAACGGGCATTCTGGAAATCGGGGCCAGAATCGGTATTCGGTAATCCAGCGGAAAACACTTCTATTTTCTCACCATCGGTAGTTAATAAATTATCACGGTCATAGAGCCGGAATTTCCATATATAATTGATAAAGTCTTCGGTAAAAAACATTGGAATAAAGTTAAAGAAAATTCTAATTCAGATAAAGTCTTCCAATGGTTGCCGATTTACAAAAATCCTATATATTTTCTATCTTTCACCAACCATGCCCCAGCTCACAACTTCCTCACGCATCAAATCAATCATCGGCGGCTCGCTGGGCAACCTGGTGGAGTGGTACGACTGGTATATCTATTCTTTTCTGTCGCTTTACTTTGCCGGTTCGTTTTTTCCGAAGGCTGATCAAACTGTACAGTTGCTCAATACTGCGGGCATATTTGCTATCGGGTTTTTAATGCGACCGATAGGCGGCTGGTTAATGGGTACCTATGCTGATAGAAAAGGACGAAAAACCGCACTTACTTTTTCCGTTTTATTGATGAGTGCCGGTTCATTACTTATTGCATTAACCCCGGGTTACAGCCAAATTGGTATTGTTGCACCTATTATGCTGTTACTTGCGCGCATGATACAAGGCTTGAGCGTAGGCGGCGAATACGGCACCAGCGCTACCTATCTGAGTGAAATGGCTACTAAAAAACATCGTGGCTTTTATTCCAGCTTTCAGTATGTTACCCTCATCATGGGGCAATTGGTGGCCGCTGGTGTCCTGGTATTATTACAAAAGGTATTTCTGACCGAAAAGGAATTACATCAATGGGGCTGGCGCATACCTTTTTTTATAGGTGCTTTGCTGGCTATCAGTGTGATGTACCTGCGCAGGAGCTTGTCTGAACCGGAATCGTTTGTAAATGAAGAACCTGCTATAGACAGAGGCAGTTTAAAAGCACTGCTGCAACACCCCAAAGCTGTTTTTACGGTTATATTTTTAACGATGGGGGGTACGGTAGCCTTTTATACCTTCACCACCTATATGCAGAAATTCCTGGTAAATACGGTAAAATTCAGCAACGGCGATGCAACGCTGATCTCTACATTAAGCCTGGTAGTATTTATGCTGGTACAGCCTTTTTTCGGTTGGTTGTCTGATCAGATCGGTCGGAAACCTTTGCTGCTTGCTTTTGGCTTTGCCGGAACCATTGCAACAGTACCAATAATGTCGGCTTTAGAAAATACACATGGTGTTTTACAGGCCTTGCTGCTCGTGATTTTAGCTTTGCTGATCACCAGTGCATATACTTCAATAAATGCGGTTGTAAAGGCTGAGCTTTTCCCTTTAAAAGTTCGTGCTCTTGGGGTTGGTTTTCCTTATGCGATCGCAGTTTCTGTTTTTGGTGGTACGGCGGAGGCTTTAGCATTATTATTTAAACAGCAACATCATGCATCCTGGTTTTACTGGTATGTGAGTGCATGTATTGCAATTTCGCTTGTTGCCTATCTATTAATGCCCGACACCAAAAAGTTTTCTAAGATCGAGGATTGAGGTATTCTAAAATACCATTCGTCGACAAGCATTGTTCAGGGTACCTTATAATAAACTCCATAGCCAGGTGCGCCTATAACCAGATTGCCATTGCCGGCAATCGTATAACTCCCGAAGCCCAGGTTGCCTAACTGCGCTGTCAGGTTGCTGAAGGTTGAAAAATTAGTTGTTTGCATTATGCCAAGCCCGGCAAATGAGAAATAGTAGGAAGATCCTGCTTTGCTGATATTGTCGATATTTGAATAACTGGTGCTGGTATTTTGTTGTGAGAAAACCAGGGTCCAGTTTTGCCCATTGTCGCTCGACTCATAAATATAACCTGTTCCATCGGGTGCATCATGAGGGCCCCCAATGAAAATATTACCGCTATTATCTATAAATATTGACTGTACGCTCGACAAAAGGTAATTGGCATCTGCTGCGATGCTGATCCATGTACCTGTATGTGCCGGAAGTTGATAAACCGATCCATCTGAACCGATAATATAAAGGTCGCCGTTAGATTGCTCACAAGGATAGGTTGATGGTCCGGATGGTAGCCCAAAATCATTCTCGTTCCAGGTTGCACCTTTATCATCCGACTCGTACAAGCCGTTGGCATTTGTATAGAAAAGTTTCCCGGATGGCGTCACTGCAAAATCCGAGAAGTTTAGCACGTTAGGAATGCCGGTACTGATATTGGTCCAGTTTTGACCATTGTTAGTTGAATGAAATACGCCCTGATTTAGTGTTGCCAGGTAAATATCAGTTCCGTTATTCACTATTTTAGAAACTACATAGTTTTTCGAAAATGATTTCAGGGGGTGCCAGCTGACAGCATTATTGTCTGAATAATAGGGATAAGAAGCTTTATTTACCGAAGCCAGAATTCGTCCCGAACTAAGAGCAGTTACTGTATTAACCGGGAAGTTTTGTAAACAACCCCCGCGGTGCCAGCCGTGTGACGATGCTACACCCATGGCAGATACGCTGACCGAATCGCGGTGGTTAAGATTGCCGTCAAGTACTATGGCATTGAGTGATTGCGCGCCAATATCTCCACTCAGGTACCATACAAAAGAAAGCTGTCCGTTAGTATTTGAAACTGCATCAGTAACATCCAGATCTTCGCATCCCGACCTTTTGAATTGTACCGTATAACCGGCGACAGGCGAGCCATTGTTGGTGATCTTTACGATAATGGAATCTTTAAGCGGATTACCAATGGTATCTGTTTGGTTATTGCCTTTTAGCAATTGAATATGCAAGCCATGCTGCAGATTGCCATTTTGCTGATTACCGGAAGGATCTTTTTTACAACCCTCGTTGAAAAACAAGACAAGTAGCGCCAGGTAAAGAAATCTTTTCATCATAGTATCACTCACGAATGAATTTTTTATACGAATGTGCAGGTGATAATGTTACTATAAATCAAATCATTACGGGCCCGCATTTAGAGTAGTTTTCAGGCTGATACCAGACCTGATATAATATTGATACTCAATGCAACAATAGCCGTATTAAATATGAACGAAATGAGCCCATGCAGCCAGGCCAATCGTCTTATTTGTCGCGATGAAATTTCCACGTCGGATACCTGGAAGGTCATGCCGATAACAAATGAAAAATAAACAAAGTCAAGGTAGTCAGGTTCATTTTCATCTGGAAATTGCAGGCCACCCCCTTTTAACGTACTGCCATCATCGGCTTTGGTATCGTAATAAATATGGGCATACCGTGTAGTGAAAATAGTATGAACCAGCCACCAGGAAACAAATACCGCAGTTATAGCCATTAAAATATAACTGTCAGCATGTCCGCCGGGTGCCTTTGCCGACTTTAGCAGGTAATATACGGCAGCCAGACTTGCTACCGAGGATATGATAACAAAGCTAAAAAGCATCAGGCGGCTGGAGTCCTGTATTTTTGCAATTTTTCTAACCTCGCGTGGGTGGCTTGATAAAAATGCGATCCAGATCATAACAATTACGCTCAATGCAAAAGCCATCCAGGTAATAATAAAAGTAGTAGGCCAGGGAAATCGGTCATCGATAAAATATAAGGTTGCAGCGCTGACCAGCAGTCCGGTAATAAAGCGGTGCCGTGCATCAATACGCATAAATAAGTGTGGCCTTGGTGGATTTGAGTTGCTCATGTATATAATGCAAAATTCAGGTTCAGTTCAAGCAGGTAATTTCGGATTTAACGGCTGCTATATTTAGTGTAACTGAATTTTTTGCCGTTTGGTTTCCGGTATAAGCGTTTTATTCGAATATTTCGATCACACGGCCAACCTGTCCATCTTCAAGTCTGACTTTGATGCCGCGTGAATGAAATGCAGCACTCGTCAACAGGTCCTTAACAATTCCCCGGGTTCGTTTGCCGGAGCGCTGGTCCTTTTTAAGAATGATGTCAACTTCGAGGCCGGGATAAATCTCATTTCGGTTTTGGTAACTCATTTTGTCATCAATTAGCTAACCAGCGAATCTATTGCATGGCGTATCTTCTCAAAATCAAAACTTTTCAGCAAGTTATCCATCGCCGCACTGATCTTATCATTGTTTAAATTACCAATACTGCCTTCATGTGTATGAAGCGCCTTTTTCTCGGGATTGAAATTCCCTTGTTCAATGGCAAGTCCAACCTGCTTGTAGGCATCCCGAAAAGGCAGTCCACCCAAAACCAGTTTATTCACTTCATCTACACTAAAAAGGTAAGCATATTTAGGGTCGTTCAGTATATCCTTCTTTACTTCAATATGCTGCAACATAAATGCCGCCATTTGCAGGCAAAGCTTCAGTTCGGTAAACGCTGGAAAAAGTAATTCTTTCAGCAACTGCAGCTCGCGATGATAACCGGAAGGTAAATTGGTTGTCATCAAAGCTACATCATTAGGCAGAGCTTGCAGCCTGTTACATTTGCCGCGCATGATCTCCCAAACATCCGGATTTTTTTTGTGCGGCATAATACTGCTGCCGGTAGTAAGGTTGTCAGGATAACTTACAAAGTTGAAGTTCTGGCTCAGATACAAAGTTTGATCCATAGCCATTTTGGCCAGTGTAGCCGCAACAGATGATAATGCCTGGGCAATAATGCGTTCTGTTTTGCCCCGGCCCATTTGCGCATAGACAACATTATAATTCAGGCTATCGAAGCCGAGGAGCTGGGTTGTCAGCGTTCTGTTGAGCGGAAATGAAGAGCCATAGCCGGCGGCAGAACCAAGCGGGTTTTTATTGGTGATCTTATAAGCTGCGAGCAGCACTTCAAGATCGTCAACCAGGCTTTCAGCATATGCACCAAACCAAAGCCCGAATGACGAAGGCATAGCTATCTGCAAATGCGTATACCCAGGCAGCAATACATCTTTATGCTTTTCACTTAATTCAATCAATTGCTTGAACAGGTTTTCAACTTCTTCAACTACTTCTTGTAATTGCTGCCTGAAAAAAAGCTTCAAATCAACCAGCACCTGGTCATTACGCGACCGTCCGCTATGTATTTTTTTACCGGCATCACCAATCCGGCGGGTTAGCAGAAGTTCTACTTGCGAATGCACATCCTCCACGTCGGCCTCGATCACAAAACTTCCCGATTGTATTTCCTGATAGATTTGCTTTAATTCGGCCTGCACCAGTTCATGGTCGGCTGTGCTAAGCAGGCCAATGCTTTGCAGCATCGTGGTATGTGCGAGCGATCCCAACACATCCGATGCAGCAATTTGAGCATCCAATTCCCGGTCCCGGCCAACGGTAAAGTTTTCCACCAGTTCGTTTACGTTCGTGGTTTTTTGCCATAGCTTACTCATGTTGCAAATATGGGATTAATTTTATTGTTTGATAAAACTGGTATTACAAATCAATCTGCGCACACCTGCTTTTTGTTACCGGACTTGCTATTTTTCGGATTTTAACTGGCTGCTGATTGTTTACCGCCTTGCGGTAAAGTGTAGTTTTGGCTGGTTAAATTAATTGGTTGGATAATCTTATTTTTGATAAGTATAAAAGTATCATGTCTGATATCTACATTGAAACGCCGCGATTGCTTTTGCGGCAGTGGCAGGAAAGCGATGCCGAACCCTTTACAAAATTGAATGCCGACCCTGCCGTGATGGAGTATTTTGAATCTATACGGAGTCCTTCGGAATCGCTGGCGCAAATAAACCGAATCAGCACAAATATCGCGAATCGGGGCTTTGGCTTTTTTGCAATAGAACGTAAAGATTCGGGCGAATTTATCGGTTTTACCGGATTGACGATGGCACCGTTCGAGAGTTGGTTTACACCTTGTATAGAAATAGGCTGGCGTTTAAGTAAGGAACATTGGGGACAGGGTTTTGCAACAGAAGCTGCCGCTGCCTGTTTGAAATTCGGGTTTGAAAAATTAGAAGCAAAGAAAATTTATTCATTCACTTCAATTTATAATAAACGGTCGGAGCAGGTTATGATCCGTATAGGCATGCAGCGTGAGGGGGAGTTTGATCATCCAAATGTTCAAAAAGGACATTTGCTGGTAAGACATGTATTATACAGCGCAGTGCCTTGATAAAAAAAGGAGAAACAGCCAAATGCCGTTTCTCCTTTTTTTAATATGATCTGGTGAATTTACTATGCCTGTTTTTCAATATTCGGGTTTGCAGCAGGCGGTTCGGTTGCTGAAGCTGCTGCGCCCTGCTGAGAGGTTACAACGGTAAACGGCTTCAGCTTTTCTTTTTTGCCAAATTTCAATATATCAGGTTTGAAATAAAATACTGCACCGGCGGCAATAAAAAGCAGGCCTGCTATTATAAACAGCAAATGACTTGCCTTACCCCCCGGAGTCATTTCATAGGTAAATATTGCTTTACCAAATGCATCTTTGTCGGGGTTAACATTACTTGCGCTATTCGGAAAATTAATTTTCCAGAGCGTTTGTATCAAAACGCCATAGGAATTGTAGGTAGTAGTTAATGCAAAGTTATGGTCGCTCATTTTGGTGATATCAGGTTTCTTTTGGTCGATATCAAAAACCCAGTTACCGTTATCGTCAATCTTTGCAATTCCAAGTGCGTCAAAAGAAAGTGTATAAGTATGTTCGGCGCCATCGTCTTTATAGCTCCAGTTTTGAAGATACCAACCTGGTAATGCACGTTCTTCCTGACGTTTCAATAGGTCCAGAGCGTTTGATCCTGCGATCTTCGTATAATTTTCCCACTGGCTGGCGTTATATGCCATACTGATGGTGATATGTCCGTCGCCGAGTTTATCAATATCTATCGAGATGTTTTGTTTTATAGGGTCAACCTGCTGAGCATTAGTTATCAGGCATGCTATCGTTAACAGGGAGGTTAGAATGAGGTATATCTTTTTCATGATTGCAGACTAACGGATAGTTGAAATAATATTATTAAACAATGATTGATAGCTGTTGAAGTTTGAACTACCCAGTGTTACACCTACAACGCCGTTGCCACCAGTTCTGAAAACGCCTTCCCATTGGCTGCTACCACCATTATATGTTGAAGTTCCGTGGTAAATGGTGTAGCCATTTCCCTGGTTTATTTTTTGGTAGGTTATATATTGGCTCCTGGCAGCCAATTGCCCTCTGATGTAATAAAGAGCCTGGTCGGGGTTTGAAGCAGGTACATTCCAGACACCTACTGTGGTAGAAGGCTCTGGTGATACTTTGGCCTCCAATATACTTAATCCGGCTACAGGGTAGCTGGTACGTGACCAGCTTGCAGGATAGCTGAAACTAATGCTTCCCGAATAGCTTGCAATATTTGAACCACCACCGGATGAACTTCTTTCCGAGTTGCCGGATGAGCGACGTACAATCCGGCGATTGTTATTTGCCGGTGCAGTATTGTTAACAGGAGCGGCGCCACCATGAGAGAAAGTATTGGCGATATCATCAACTTTCTTCCGTAAAAAATCGTCGTCTGATAACTCCATAGGTACTACGCCTTTGGATTCGAGGTCGTTTACGTCAATAACAATATTGCGGGTATCGCCCTGTTGGGCACCCTGAAGAAATTTTTGCAATTCCTGTTGTCCTGCCGAAAATGCCTGTTGCGCCGACATGATACTACCCAGCCCTTTACCACCAACACCGGTAGCTTCGATGGCATAGTAATAGTTATTGATCAAAACGCCCGGAAAAGCATGACCTGGAATAAGGAAAATAACCGGGTGCAGTCCTGCCGCTTTGATCACACTGGCATACATCAGCGATAGCTCGATACACAAACCTGTATTGCCGGTAATTACTTCGCGGGGTAAACGGGCACTTTTTACTGTAGAACTGATATCGCCCAGTTTTTGCGGCACCCCTTCGGTACCACTATACACCATACCGCTTGTGCGTGTTGCATCGTAAAGTTTTTCAAGGAATTGTATTGCTGCCTGTTGCGCTTTAACCGGGTCGCTTTCAACCGAAGCATCTTCGCCCTGCATGAATTTATCCTGTACCTGTGAGGTGTAATATTTTACAATAGGATCTTCAGGCGTAACTAAACAGGGAAGCAACTGGGTATTGTGCATCATATCCGGGTAACTGGTCACTTCGTCGGCAGGTATGTCTGTAAAAACGAATTCATTACGTCCCATCATTTTAAACCCGAAACTTTCCTTTTTTACCTTTCCACTGTTATACTCGATCTTAACGTCGCCATTTTCCTGCGACTGCGTCATCTTTTTAACAATATCATCTTTAAAATGCGGGTAACAACGTACAACAACATGTTGCCCCGGGTAAATAATAGGAATCGTTTGCAACTCGGTCCAGTCGATATATCCGGGCACGTCGTAAGATACTTTCACATCGTGCATTGCGGTTGACCCTTCGTTGGTCATCAGCATTTTGAAAAAATAGTACTCTCCCGAGAGTGCCTGAGGGTTGGCATATACCTTATATGCGGAGGGCATAACATAGGTGGCTGCATTGATCTTTACTTTCAGATCGTCTTTGCCGAAACTGAAAAATATAGGCTCAGGCTTATCAGGCCAAGGAAAATCAGCAAAGCTGGTATGATATTTTTTTTCATTTTAAAAACTTGATTCTATTATGTTTACAGGTAAAGGCAGCGGACACGCCCTAAGTAAATCACTTAGGCGAACGCTTTATTTTATGCGTATTTATAGGAAGATACTCGTCCTAAAAATATCTACACTATTACAGAAATATGCAACATCTTACAACTTATTTTAATTCGCATGTGCTTTCTACTATAGGCTTATTTATTTTGTATGAGGTAATAAAATTAACCTGAGATTAAGGCTGTGCTTATTTATAAATCAAAATGTACGGTCAGTGGCCTTTAGTGGTATGATTTGAAATTGAGCGCAGGCGTGTAAGGCGGAAATTTTTGACCGTTCCAGTCTTTTTGCGTTGAACAAACCGGCGTTTCCTTTGAATAAGAAATTCGCTGAGCAGTCGGGTGATTTCCTAAATGCGTTAATAAAATTTCCATTTTTCGACTTGAAAATTCTCTTATTCGTAAAAAAAGTAATTTTTTTGTTGCGAATTAGCAGGTGTAAATAAAAACAGGTAAATCGCAGCAATTCATAATTAATGCTCCAAAATCACGTTATCTGTAAAAATAAATTTATATATGAATAAACTTCGACTACCAGTATTATTAATCATATCTGCCTTTGCTGTGTTTATGATACAAGCTTGCAACAAAGACAGTATATCAGCTACCGCCAATACTACTGCAGCATTTCAGGCAAATATTGATGGTTCTACCTGGGCTCCGGATACGGTAAGCTCTGTAGTAACCTTCGATCCAACTGCAATTACAAAAACATTAACCTGTATTGGTACTGCCAACCAGAAACAGGTGATTTTTTCAGTACAAATTCCAAATGCTCCAAGCACGGCTGGCTTCCCGCTCGGAACTTACGCTATCGATGGCAATCAGGTAAAAGCTCAGTTCAATACCCAGCAATTATCTAATGGCAACTATGTGTTTTTACCTCAGGGAGTTGTAGCGCCCGGCAGCGGTCAAATAGTTGTAACTGCAGTTGATTCTGTTAAAAAGACAATCACTGGCACCTTTAATTTTTATTCGAGGGCTACCGTATATGATGGATCAGGTAATGTGGTTTCTACCACTGTCGACAATATAAGTTCGGGGGCATTTACTGCAATACATTATCTGTTCTCTAATAACCAATAATTTAATTATTCCATAGCACTCTGCATTTTCGGATATGAAACGATCTTTTATAATCATACTATTTTTCTCTGTTCTCTTATTTTCATTGGATGTTCATGCCCAATTGAAAAGTTATTTAACTATTTCTGGTGGAGTCTCTAATCCGCAAGGCGATTACGGAAGCACTGATTACAGCAATAATCACGCTGGGTTTGCAAAAAGGGGAGTTACCTTTGGCTTTGATGGTGCAGTTTATGTATTTAAAAAACTGGCTATTGGTTATACCTTTTCTTTCCAGGACCAGGGAAAATTGACTTACAATGATGTCAACATTCTGGCTCAGGGATATACGGCTTCATTTAAAGCAGACCAAACAACCGTAAATGGTTATGACCGTTTCCACAACTGGAACTTGCTTGTTGGCCCGCAATATTCATTTACCTACAGGAAATTCATCCTTGATCTGCGTGCCTTTGGTGGCCTTGTCGACGTAACTTCAACGCCTGAAACAGTGGTTGAATTGGTAGGTGTTCCAAAGCAGGCTAATTATTTTTATGAGCGCCGCGGACATGGTCTATTATTGGGTTATGGCGCAAGCGCAGGTTTGCGTTTTAAATTAGACGATTCCTGGACCATTGGTATAAAATCAGGCTATATAAGCTCAAAAGGACCTAACATTACCGTTGATGGCTTAACTGATAATATTGGCCGTTACGTTACCAATATTCCAATCAGGGAAATTCAAACTACCTTCGGTATTGGCCTGAGCTTTTAAGCTGTTATTGGTGTTTTTGATCCAGTGCCGCTATTTGCTTGATGTAGGCAGGTGGCATGAGCAGCGTTTTAAGCCGCCCCTCTATTTTTAGCAATCTAAATAATTTGTAGAGGTACAAAACAGGTTTGAGCCATTTGAACGTGCCCAAATGCAATTTTTGTGAAACTTCTGCCGGGGCGACCAGTAATTGCGCTTGTTTCAATACCAAAAAACGGGGGATACCCAAATGCTTTTGATATTGACTGAAAAGGTCGGCAGTATATTTGCTTTGGCAGATACCAGCTTGCAGTTGTTTTGCCCTGCCTGAAAGGTATTGCTCGTAGTTTTTAGCTATTCCTGCCAGGGCCATCCGATCGCCGACGCGTTTAAAAACGTGGAAAACCTCTTGCTTTTCGTGCTCGCCTAACTTTCGCTCCAGTAGTTCATATGCCCGGATCGAATAATCGACCAGCATGTATAAAACTTCCAGATAAGCTTCTGCTGGTATTTTTTCGCCCCGCTTACTTTCTACCTGCTCGTGTATGGATATTAGTTGGTCGATACAATGCAGTGCAGTTTCGTTATCGGCAAAAAGTATCATCCGCGAGTATGCCACCGTACTGAACAAGCGGCCAAGCGGATCAGCAGGTAGCTTACCGGTAAAATACAGCCAATCTACAGCCCTGTTGAGCGCAAACTCTGCTGATGCCCCTGCAAAAATGAACAATATGGTATCAGCCTTGCCCCAGATCGTCCGTACAATCGAGTCGCTTTTGGTAAAATAGTTAATCACTTTTTTCTGAGCCATGTTAGCGTATTTAGCAATAAGACGACAAACGCGGACCGTTTTATGGCTATTATATTGTTGTCCCTAAATTAATAAAAGTACTTTGAATATCAAAGTGAAAAATACTCAGCCATTGGGCCAGCGCCTTTCCAAAATAAGGATTGATCTTTTCCAATATCTGCTCAGTTAACAGGGCACTTATCGAAATTCTGACCCTTTTGCAGCACTAAAAGCTAAAAAAAGCCTAATTAATTAAAAATTAAAAGTGCATTAAAAATTGAGTTAAAAGCTATTTTTAAACTCTTACAGCAATGATTTCATTTAAAGTACAGGCGTTTTACTTTAAATGAAATTGTTTTGGACTGATGTTTGTTTTTCTAAAGCCGAAATCAATATAAATAAAAACGAACCTGTAGAGATTTATTTCGTAAAAGGGGTCAAGCTTTTATTCGAAGCTGATTTAATCTTTTTAGTAGAAACTAAGTCGATAGAAAAAGAAAACGTGCACATGAAAATTAACACTCCAAAAATTATCCTTATCGGTACAGTATTGCTTGCCGGATTAAGTGCCTGCAAAAAGGTTGATAACAATAATACCAGCGGATCAAATACTAATACTAAAACTCGGAATGTCAATCCAAATACCGCCACAGCGATTTGCGATTATGACAAAGGCGATACTGCTTTGACCAATCACGGGTGGACCAGGTCGTTCGATGAAGAATTTAATGGCGATCTTTCAAATTGGAATATTGTACACGGCGGTTTGACTCAGGAACTGCAATGTTACGAGCCCGGAAATGTGGCTGTTAATAATGGCGTGTTACAAATAAACGCAAAGCAGGAAAATGTAAACGGCCCCAAAACCGTGGGTAACGATACTTCTCAGGCATTTAACTATACTTCGGGCTGGGTGTATAGTCAGCAAACTTTTGCAGCAAATTCATCAACGGCTAAAGTACGAATAGTGGCACGCGTTAAAGTGGCCTCAGGTTATGGACTTACCAGTCTGGTTTGGGGATTTGGAGATGGCGAATGGCCACTGGGCGGCGAAATAGACGTAGCCGAAGTGCAGGGTGATAATCCAAAAGTTTATTCAACAGATTATGCCTATGGCCTGCTTCCGCATTTAAATGCTGTGAACGATGCTTTTTTGCTTAATCCAACTACGGAAAATCTCTCCGAATGTTATCATGTTTTTGTACTCGAATGGACTAAAAATTCGCTTACTTCTTATATTGACGGCAGCCTGGTTGAAACAAAAGTAACCGGTGGTCATATTCCCGACCTTTTTGGGAAACCTCAGCACATTTCTTTTAGTTTGCCGGTTGGCGGATTATATTATCCTTCGCTGAATGCTGCCAACATACAAGGTGGCACACTTGCTGTAGACTATGTGAAGGTGTTTACCTCTAATTAATATATCTTTTTAAATATTTGAAAGGCATGACGTAAGTCGTGCCTTTTTTTTTACAATATTGGGAGTTGGCCCTGTAATGTAGGATAAAGCTTGTTAAAAGTGCTTTATGGTTTTTTTTAAAATTTGATCCAATTGGGGTATCTTGTACAAGCTTATCCAAAAACCACGACCATGAAAAATCTATTTGTACAGATCATCCTATGTTTTGTTTTGTTTATTTCGTTGGGAAGCCGGGCTCAAACAATAGATAGTGCAAAAATAAAGGAAGTTGAAAATAGCCTCGAAGGTCCTTCGCATACTGAAGGACAAAAGCCCTGGACCCTGGCCGAGCGTATGCAATTCTATCATATCAACGGACTAAGTATTGCAGTAGTCAGCAATTACAAACTAGCCTGGGCTAAAGGTTATGGATGGGCTAACGATAGTCTGAAAATACCAGTTAGTACTCAAACGCTTTTCCAGGCAGCTTCGATCAGCAAATCATTGAACGCTATAGGGGTATTAAAACTGGTGCAGGACAAGAAACTGGACCTTTATGCCGATATTAATACCTATTTAAGCACCTGGAAATTCCCTTACGATTCGTTATCAAAAGGTAAAAAGATAAATACAGCCAACCTGCTGAGCCATACAGGTGGATTAACCGTGCATGGTTTTGAAGGTTATGAACCCGGCAGCTCGCTTCCCACTATTCAACAGGTCCTCGACGGGAAAAAGTCGGTAAACTCAGCACCGGTACGTTCCATGTATGAACCGGGCTTAAAATTTGAGTATTCGGGCGGTGGCGTAACCATTTCTCAGCAGATCGTGACAGATATAACGCATCAGCCTTATGATAAATATATGTACGATAATGTGTTGAAACCCCTTGGCATGACAAGCAGCACCTACCAGCAACCGCCAGTCGCTAAAGCGCAGAACCAGCTATCTGCTGCCTATCGCGCTGATGGCAAACAACTGAAAGGCAAGTTCAATGCCTATCCCGAGCAGGCCGCCGCGGGTTTGTGGACCAACCCGACCGATCTTTCCAAATACATTATCGAAACCCAACTGGCTAATGAAGGCAGATCGGCAAAAGTACTTAACCAGCAAACTTCAAAGCTTAGGCTAACACCTTATATAGATAAGGCTGCCGCACTGGGGGTATTTGTGATCGACCTGGATGGAACTAAATATTTTTCCCATAGTGGAGCCAACGAAGGCTTCAGAGCCGATTACGTAGGAAGCCTGGAGGGTGGCAATGGATTGGTGATCATGGTCAACTCAGACAATGGTCAGATTATCGGTGAAATAGAAAATGCAATTGCCAGGGTGTATGGATTTAAAGGGCTATACAGGTCGAAAGTGTTAGCAACAACAACGGTAGCGGATAATGTTTTACAAAGCTATTGCGGCGAATATGAACTTGTACCCGGTTTTTCTATTACAGTTACGCGCGAAGGCAGCCACCTATACGGGCAAGCCACCGGGCAAGACCGTTTTGAGCTGTTCCCCGAATCGCAATCCAAATTTTTCCTCAAAGTAGTTGATGCCAAAATGGAATTTTTTAAAGATGAAAAAGGCCAGGTTGTCAAAGCCATTTTATACCAGAATGGCGAGCATGAGGCGAAGAAGGTGAAATGATCGTTTGGTCGATAGTCCATGGTCGATAATCCATAGTCGATAGTCCATAGTCGATAGTCGATAGTCCATAGTCGATAGTCCATGGTCGATAGTCCATGGTCGATAGTCCATAGTCCATGGTCGATAGTCCATAGTCGATAGTCCATGGTCGATAGTCCATAGTCGATAGTCCATGGTCGATAGTCCATAGTCTTTTTTCAAATAGACCAATGCCCAATGCCCCTTTTTTTTTAATCACAGATTTAGGATGATTTTACTGATTTCACAGATTTAGCAGCTTCTAAAGACAATGAAAAGTGACCAATGACCAATGACGAGCAGCAAATGCCCAATCTCCAGTACAACTACTACAACCAATACAACCAATCCAACCACCCCCCACCAACTTATCAACCACCCTCAACTTTTCAACAATCCCGATAAACAAAAGGCAATAATCTAAATTAGCTGATTATTAAAAACACAGCCTTGGCCAAAGAGACGAAAGAGACGCCCTTAATGCAGCAGTATAACCAGGTAAAAGCCAAATACCCGGGTGCGTTGTTGTTATTTCGTGTGGGTGATTTTTATGAAACCTTTGGAGAGGATGCAATAAAAGCCTCGGGCATATTAGGTATCGTATTGACGAGGCGTGCAAACGGAGCTGCTACCCACATCGAACTGGCTGGTTTTCCGCATCATTCGCTCGAGACCTATTTGCCAAAGTTAGTGCGCGCCGGGCAGCGGGTAGCTATATGTGATCAGCTGGAGGATCCCAAAACAACCAAAACAATTGTTAAACGCGGGGTAACCGAACTGGTTACACCAGGTGTAGCCATCAGCGATAATATCCTGCATCAAAAGAGCAATAATTACCTGGCTTCGCTTTATTTTGACAAAAGCAGCATAGGCGTTGCTTTTATTGATATCTCTACCGGAGAGTTTTTGACAGCGCAGGGCAGTGCGGAGTATATCGATAAACTACTGCAGGGATTTAATCCCAGTGAGGTTATTTATCCAAAAACAAAGCATGCAGAATACAAGGATGCCTTTGGCGACAGGTTTTATACCTATAAGCTCGACGATTGGCCCTACACCGGCGATTATGCCCAGGAAAGCCTGCTAAAGCATTTTGGTGTTAAATCATTGAAAGGGTTTGGTATTGAAAGGTTGATCCTCGGGATTGTTGCCGCAGGTGTTGCTTTGCATTACCTGAATGAGACTGAGCACCGCAATTTGCAGCATATCTCGTCAATTAGCCGCATTGAGGAGGGACGCTATCTCTGGCTCGACCGTTATAGCGTGAGAAACCTGGAGCTTATTGGTTCCTCAAACGAACATGCTACCACGCTGGTTGATGTGCTCGATCAAACTTCCTCGCCAATGGGCGCACGTTTGCTAAGACGATGGATCGTAATGCCGCTCAAGGAATTGAAACCCATCAACGACCGCCTTGGCGTGGTGGAATATTTGATCGGCCAGAATGATCTGCGTGAAGCCTTGAAACAAAACATAGCACATATTGGCGACCTTGAACGCCTGATTTCAAAAATAGGTCTCCAACGGGCTAACCCCCGTGAAGTAGTGCAGTTGAAACGGGCTTTGAAAGCAATAGAAACCATCAGGCAGCAGTGTTTGGATGCCGACAGCGAACCTTTGCGTGCCATTGGTGAACAATTGAATCCCTGCAGCACCATTAGTGCAAAAATTGAAAGCGAATTGCAGCCCGAACCGCCGGTAATGCTGGTTAAAGGCTCGGTGATCAATACCGGGGTTAATGATGAACTTGACCGTTTGCGGAAGATAGCATTTGGCGGAAAAGGTTATTTACTGGAGATACAAAAGCGTGAAGCTGAACAAACCGGAATACCCAGCCTGAAAGTAGCTTTTAACAATGTTTTTGGCTATTACCTGGAAGTGACCCACTCGCACCGCGAAAAAGTGCCTTCCGACTGGATACGCAAACAAACCCTGGTGAATGCCGAGCGTTATATTACGCCGGAATTAAAAGAATACGAGGAACAGATATTAGGAGCAGAAGAGAAGATACTGGCCCTGGAAACGCAACTGTATAACGACCTTCTTTATTCGCTGGCCGAGTATATTAAGCCGATTCAACTGAATGCACAGCTGATAGCGCGCCTGGATGTACTGCTCAATTTTGCGACCATATCCATCAAAAATTATTATGTTCGGCCCGAGATCAACGACAGCCGGATCATAGATATTAAAGGCGGGCGCCATCCGGTAATAGAAAAAAACCTGCCACCCGGCGAAGAATATATCACCAATGACGTATACCTTGACAGCGAATCGCAGCAGATCATTATCATTACTGGTCCTAATATGGCTGGTAAATCTGCTTTGTTGCGCCAAACCGGCCTCATTGTATTGATGGCCCAAATGGGCTGTTTTGTGCCTGCAAAATCAGTATCTATTGGCCTGGTCGACAAGATTTTTACCAGGGTAGGGGCATCAGATAATCTATCCGCCGGCGAATCAACTTTTATGGTTGAAATGAATGAAACAGCCAGTATCCTCAATAACCTGTCAGACCGCAGCCTTATCCTGCTTGATGAGATCGGTCGCGGTACTTCGACTTATGACGGTATCTCTATTGCATGGTCAATCGCTGAATATTTGCATAATCATCCCACTGCGCGGGCTAAAACCCTTTTTGCTACGCATTACCATGAGTTGAGTGAGTTAAGCAATTCGCACCCGCGTATCAAAAACTTTAATGTTACCGTGAAGGAAATCGGGCACCAGATCATTTTCCTGAGAAAACTTGTACCCGGAGGCAGCGAACATAGTTTCGGTATCCATGTAGCCAAACTGGCCGGTATGCCGCAGAAAGTAGTTGGTCGCGCTAACGAGATTCTCAAAAAACTGGAAGCGGAACGTACCGGTGGTGAACATATCAAAGAAAGCATCCGCAAAGTGCAAAAGCAGGCAGTGCAAATGCAGATGTTCAGTATCGACGACCCGGTATTGGTTAAAATACGAGATACCCTGAATAACCTCGATGTCAATACCCTAACGCCTGTTGAAGCCCTGATGAAACTGGATGAGATACAGCGCGTGATCAAGAGTTAAATTAAATGCGAAATGCGGAGTGTCAATTGCGAAATGGAATATAAACTCCGCATTTGGCACTTCGCATTCCGTATTTCCATCGCTTCACCTTCGGCATTTAAATATTTCTCCTAACTTAGCTAAACCAAACCTGGATTCGCATGGATTTTTTGTATGTAGTTTTCTTTATTATCCTCGTTGTTTTATTGGTCGTATATAATAATCGATTAGCTGAAAAGATCGAAAGCCTTGAGCGCGTGATCATCGACCTGCACTACCTGGTTGAACAGGTAAAAAAAGGCCAACAGGAACAAAAAATAATTAAGGATATAGCTAAGGAAACGGAAAAAGCTCCTGAATTTCCAAAACCTCCGCCCGTTGTTTCTCAGCCTTTTGCGTCTCCACCTCAACCAGCACCGGTCAGTGAAATAACAAAGCCTTTTGTACCTTCACCAGAAAAACCTGTTGAAGTTGAAAGCACGAATCAAGTCATCAAAGATCCACTTTCTCAAATACGGCATTCATCTGGAAGCATTCCCCCACCAAAGCGGTATATTGCAAAACCAGAGCCCTCGTTCTTTGAGCGCTATCCTGACCTGGAAAAATTTATCGGCGAGAACCTTGTCAACAAAATTGGTATTGCCATTTTGGTTTTAGCAATTGGCTTTTTTGTTAAATATGCGATAGATCAGAATTGGGTAGGACCATCCGGCCGCGTTGCAATTGGTATAGCCGCTGGCGGTATACTCGTTGGTATTGCACATCGCTTGCGTAAAAACTATAAAGCATTTAGTTCGGTTTTGGTTGGTGGTGGTATTGCTGTGTTCTATTTTACCATCACTCTTGCTTTCCATCAGTTTCATTTATTCAGCCAAACAGTTTCCTTTTTCATTCTCATTGTTATCACGGCCTTTGCAGTGGCACTATCGCTGCTGTACGACAGGCAGGAATTGGCTGTGATAGCTTTGTTGGGCGGCATGTCGAGCCCCTTTATGGTAAGTACGGGCCATGCCAATTATGATGCACTTTTTATTTATTATATCATACTTAATACCGGCTTACTCTTTATAGCTTATTTTAAGGCATGGCGATTATTAAATATACTGTCATTTGCGCTGACCGTGTTGGTATTAGCAGGATTGATTTTTACCCTGCCTGATAGAGCTGCAGGTACTGTTTTTCTTTATTCCAGCATACTTTATCTGGTGTTCTTCCTGATCAATGTGGCAAATAATATCAAAGAGAACAAAGCTTTTATCAGTTCTGATTTTACGATATTATTAACCAACACTGCGCTTTATTTTGGTGCCGGACTATACCTGATGCATCTGATGAACGAGGATCAATTCCGCGGTTTGTTTTGTGCCGGAATAGGGGCGCTTAACTTAATATTTTCGTTTTTTCTATTCAGAACCAAAAAAGCCGACAGCAATATATTATACCTGCTGATTGGTATCACGCTTACCTTCCTTTCGCTTACTGCACCTGTACAATTACATGGGCACTATATCACCTTGTTCTGGTCTGCCGAGTGCGTATTATTATACTGGTTGTTTATCAAATCAAAAATAAAGCTAATGCAATGGGCCTCGCTGATAGTATGGGTGGCGATGTTCAGTAGCTTATTGTTAGATTGGCTTCAGTTATATGGAACCGAACCCCATGGTATTATTGGTATTATTGCAAACAAAGGGTTCATTACGACAGTTTTTTCATCGATATGTAGCTTCCTGCTTTTTATTCTGGTTAATAAGGCGGAAAAGGATGTTCGGCTATTCCCGCCAGTCTTATTTAAGATAGTTGCATTGATTTTCCTCTTTAGTTCCGGTGCACTCGAGATCAATCAACAGTTTATAACCCGTTTTCCCGATACAGGCCTCAACTTCCTTTACCTCACGTTGTACCTGCCTGCATTTGTTTTTGTTTTTTCCTCGATCGGGCGAAAACTGTCGACTTTGGCACTCGGCTGGGAAACCGAGGCTGTGCTTTATGCCATTTCGATTTTTATATACTTGTTGCTGAGTCAGCAGTATTTTGATGTGCAGGCCGATATATTGGTTGGTCATCGAATAGCAGGCACGCAATTTATGGCCCACTGGCTAGCTGATGTGTTCATTGTCCTGCTGTTCGTCAGATCGATACAGGTTATCCGGAATAATTTTGGAACACTTGTTAAGCCCGCTGCATGGATTTTGACCGGTGCCGGAGTGGTTTTTCTCAGTCTCGAGATTTGTCTGGCCAGCAATTCGATCTTTTATACTCAAAGAGCTGGCTTGGAGTCTATTCAAAATATCTATATCAAAACCGGGTTACCGGTGCTTTGGGGTATTGTGTCTTTCGTGTTAATGTGGACCGGTATGCGCAACAAGACCAGGTTGCTGCGCATTATTTCACTTACGCTTTTTACCCTTACTTTGGTTAAACTATTCACCTACGATATAGAAAACATCCCTGCGGGTGGGAAAATTGCTGCGTTTTTCTGCCTTGGTGTATTGTTGCTGATCATCTCATTCATGTACCAAAAAGTAAAAGTTATTATTACTGATGATAAAGCTAAAACTGAAGAATAAACCGGTTACCATTCTGGTGATATCCTTTTTGTTGCTGTTGCCCATTTTTGTAATGGCTCAGCAAAATAAATTCAGGTACAAAGCTGACGTTGCGAAGATAGATTCGGATGGGGTTTACAGGATCGAATTACAACCGCGCTTTACAGCAAAGAACATTCAAACTGACTTGTCAGATATTAGGTTAATTGATGAGAGTGGTAAGTCTATTGCCTTTAAGATCGTTGTTGACTCGGATGAAAGCAGTTTGCCAACGTTTATCAAATTCGCCGAGTTAAAGCAGGAGACCCCGGATACAAACACCATATATATCGCAGATGCGGGTAGCCAGCAAGGTATCGACAATTTATGGCTGCAACTTAAAAATACACAGGTAAACCGCCGGGCTAATTTGTCAGGTAGCGATAATTTGAAAGATTGGTTTGCGATCAAAGAGGGCATTGAACTGCAAAGTGCAGGCTTTGGAAATGAACCGGAATACGAGCAGGCGATCAATTTTCCGCTTAGCAAATACCGCTATTTCCGATTGCAGATTGATAATAAACATCATGATCCTTTGAAGATCATCCGTTCGGGTATTTATATTAACCGGGGAAATTTGCCCCAGGTAAAATATTTCCCTTTACCAGCTGCAAAATATAGCTTCAGGAACGATAAAAATAGTTCGATCTATTCAGTAACGCTTGACGATAAATACTTTATAGATGGTTTGAATATTAATGTTGGTGCACCAAAATATTATAGCCGGCTCGCAATTGTCCATAGCGGAAATACTTCAAATTCGAAATACCCAAATACCATATCCTTATCTTCTGCCAATCAAGGCGGAACCTTTTTAACTGCCGAAAAGTCAAATCATATTGAATTTGAAATAAGAAATGACGATGATACCCCCTTGTCCATCACCGGAGTAGTCCCCTTGTACCTTGAGCGCTCATTGGTTGCTTACCTCGAAAAAGGGCATAAATATGCGCTTTTGGTTGCTGATAGTACTGCATCCGAGGTAAGTTACGACCTGACTTTTTTACATTCGCGACCAACTTCCCAATTCCCGGTAATTCAACATTTTGCGGTGTACCAAAACCCGGCATTTGAAAAGACCATAGTTATTAAAAAGCGTGACTATACGTTCCTTATCTGGGCCGCTATTGGAATTTCTATGATCATCCTTGGCTTACTCACCTGGCGTATGGTCAAAGAAGTAAACCTGAAACAGTAAAATTGATTCAATATAAAATCACCTAATTTAGGACCAAAATCATTCCGCATTTGACCTATCCATTCCGCTCTCAAATGCCGTGTTGATATGTGTAAAATCAGACGTAACCTTACAGGAACCTTCGCCGTATTTTTAGGGTATGATCAGGCAGTATTCGACTTTTTTATTACTGGTAGCTTTAATAGCACTATCGTCTTGCCATTCAAAAAAAGTAGTGATGCGGTCCGAACCGGTTGAGACAGAGGCACCCCGGACCGGTATTACACAATTGGAGGCACCCCGGCCCAATATTGCAGAAAAATATGCCAAGTTATTGGGTGTAAACCCCGGTCAGTTGCAAAATGGGAGGCTATATGATTTTATCGACCAATGGATGGGCACACGCTACAGATTTGGGGGATTGGAACATGATGGCATCGACTGTTCGGGACTGGCACAATTGCTCGAACTACAGGTATACGGAATAAATATACCACGTACCACAAGTCAGCAGGTATTGGTTATCAAGCGTAAATATGAAGACGAGTTACAGGAGGGTGATCTATTATTTTTTGATTATGATGGTAAACAATTCAGCCATGTTGGCGTGTACCTCCAAAATGGCTATTATGTGCATGCCAGTGCAACAAAAGGCGTAATTATTGTAAAATTGCACGATCCATATATCTATAAATACTTTTCGCGTTGCGGGTCGGTTAGAGAAGCGTCAAATGTTGAAGTAAACCGATAAACTTAATCAGCGTTCAGGCGATAGGCTTTTTCAATAGAATTCATAACTTTGATGCATGCCCCGCGAAAAAGAACGTTATGATTTCTGGACCAAATACAAGCGCTTTGCTTCAACCGAGATCCTGCTTTATGTGATCATGATCGTAGGCATCATTCTGGGGATCATTATTTTTGGCTGATCATTTCTTTACCAGGATGACGTTGTAGTTATCAGCATCTACTACTGCGTTATAAAAGTCTACCAGATCGCTGTAAACCTCTTTGTTATAGGTGCCATCTTTTATCTGCAGTTTGCGTACATAAACCAGTTGATTGTTTTTAACAGACACATTTGCGCTAAAACTACCGAATGGTTGATTGATCGCTACATTGAGTGGCTCTGAGTCAAGTTTCCAGCCAGCCGGAAGTGTATAAGTTATCCTGTCTTCATAAGTATGACCATGGTTAATGGTAACCGGATTGACCCTGTTAGTGATTGGTTTTAAACCCGCCGATTGCCGGTCAACAGAATTCAGGGAGAAGTAGTACTTGCCATCTGTTATTGCTCCGTATTCTCGGGCAGAGAGTTTTACATTTTCAAATGTTGCGGGATCAAGGCTTTTATCCAGCTTATATTCGAGTGTTTTAATATCAATATTGTTGATTTGGCAATATTTTTTAAAGTCTTTTAACCGTTCAGACTGCGCTTTTTCAACGATGGCATAACGGTCATCATAGTCTGCTCCTTTAAAAGAAGTTGTCATTTCGCCTTCCAGGTCGCCCCCTTCATTCAAGATAAAATCTGCCTTGCGCGTTACCAGATTTTGTTCGGTTCGGTATTTTGGGGTATGTAAAAGCTTCCCGCCCTCGGGTGTACATGCTAAAACATTTCGATCATCGGTAAAGTCGCCCAAAAATCCAAATGGAATTTGCTGATCAGTACATTCCAGCCAGGTAGTATCGTTTTTAAATGGGAGACATAAGATAACATGGTTACCCTGAATACTCGGAAAGTCGGGGATCAAACTTAATTTCTCACGCGAATTGCCATAAACCTCGCAATACCAGGAATCGATACCGGCTGCATGCAATAATGCTTTGGTATAATTGACCAGGGCTTTACAATCCCCATAACCATCCTTATCAACTTCATCCGCTTTAAAAGGCTGCAGGCCCCCGATGCCAACCTGTATACTGATGTAATGCGTTTTTTGCTGCATATATTCATATACCTTTTTAGCCTTTAGTTTAGGGTCTGAAATACCGGCAGTAATGCTTTTGATATAATTTGCAGTTTCATCTGGCAATGTAGTTCTGTTTTTAAGCAGATTATCAAATTCCCATTTGCCAAGCTGCTGCCAGCTGGAAAAGGATCCGCTATATTTTTCATAGGCAAATGCTTCCGGGGCGAGGATGATCCTGGGTTTATTTTGATTTTCTGGCGGGCTAAGCGGTTCATCCCGCCAGGCTGCAAAATTTGAAATATTCCAGCTGTATTCTTTTTTTCCTTCACGGGTTGTACTAATGCTAGCCTTACCTGGCAGGTAATCTTGTTTATACCTGATGTTAAACCCCGGATCACAAATAAACTGAAACGAACTTTTTTCGATGGCCACATTTGATTCCTCGCAGGGTTCCCAGGAAGGGAAATACAATGATTGCCGCACTTTTAAGGCATATTCCAGTTCGATCGTGTAAGGATATTGGCCGGATGTTTTCCGGTAGTGTTTTACCCGGTCGTCCTGATAAAGTGAAAACCCATCAGAAGCGGCATAATCATCGAAATCACTTTCATTGATTTTTTGTATAACCTTTCCAAATTCGTTGTAGATAAAACCTTTGATATATTTTATCGAACTTATCTTGTCATAAAATACATTGATATTGACTTTTGAATCGCCATTCCTGTTAAAAACGGTAACCACGCTTTTGACATGAAATTCAACATTATCAGGCTCAATTACCTGAATTGTTGTTTCCTCGTTGCGTACCACTGCATTCGCATTGTGAAGCAGGTTAGCCGGAATCAGATTGATGTCGAGTTTATTTTGTGCCCATGCGGGCAGGCCGGTAATAAGCAATAACCCAATTAAAAGTTTAGCCCTTATCATTTCTTTTTAAATACTAATTCATTCTTCTCTGCAAGAATGATTTTGTTATAAAGTTCTTTTAAATACGGATATTCTTCCGGGCTGAAAACAGAATGGTTGATTCTGGTAATATAGGAATAGGTAAACGTGTTGGCATCCGCCGAAAAATCAGTCAGAAAGCTGCCACCCTGATTTGGTAAGCCATAAGCTATAGGTTGTGTAGTGTTTTCAAGTGTGTATTCGGCCGGAAGATGAACCGTTATAATATACCGATCTTCAGAAGGCATTCCCCGATCAACAGGGTAATCGCGTTGGGCCAGCTTGAAAGGATTAATTTTAATCTGGTTGAGTAAAAACGGGCTAAATCCAATGCGGTTATCTGTCATTTTATCCGAGGGGTTAACCTCCACTTCCAGGGTTTCAATGATAGGATTGTCGATGCTATCAATATTGCTTACCTGCGATTTAATGACCTTGATGTTATGGTTTTCTGCACTGATATGTTCCAGATATTCGTCAAGAGAATTGGATTTTTTTATTTCTGCTCTTTTCAGATACGCACTATACCCTACAGAAAAGCGGGTTACAGTGCCTTTTAATTTTCCGTCACTTTGCAGCGTAAGGTCAACGGTAGTTGTTGTTTTTTCGCGTTGCCCCGTGGTCATATCGATCCAATAGGAAGGTTTATCCATACTAAATACCCTGCCCTGATCATTCAGGCATCGCAAGGGTAACATGCCAAAGGGCAGTAGCGGGTCGGTACCATCCAATAAGTACGACTGCCCGCCGATATTTGCTTTTGCTATAACGTAATTAAAGCTATTCAGGTCGGGATACAGTTTATTTACGATGCCATGGTCTCTGGTTGAAATAATAACCGCTTCGGTAGGGATACCGGCCGCATTTAGCGCCGTAACCAGGTTCAGGTTGATATCGCCTGAGGTGCCTGCATGATTTTCTAAAGCTTGTTTTAATCCGTCGCTGCTTAATACGCTTTCCCTATGGTTCCATTTTATGGTACTGTTGATATAGCTATACACAGCTTTAGCCTTCGTTAGCTCATCAGTTTTTCCGGCTATGACAGGCGAAATACGATCTTTCAATAAACTAGTGCGCTTTAGCTGCGTGCCAAATTCACTATAGGTTTTCAAAAAATAATCAATGTCTTTCCATTCCTTCGCATATTTACTTTTTGCACCGCTTAGCAGATCAGTTTCCTGCACCAATTGATATAGTATTGCTGATTTGAAATTTTTAGAAGAGGTCATGTACTCTTCTTCTACAAAAGCTGGAACGTCTGTCATGCCATAAACAATATCCGAACAATCAGCCGAAGCGCCACCAGATACGCCTCCACCACCCCCGTAAGTAAAGCATGCCCGCTCAACTTTAGCGGTGTTAAAACTCAGTTTTAGCGGTCCGGCCAAAGCGGCATTATACTCCCAAAATCCCGGAATATGTACTTCGTAAACCGACCTCATTTTAGGGATGGACGACTGAAATTCCCAGCCTTTGAAGTTGAACGTGTAAGGGGAGGTGATCTTGTACGAAAATTCAACAACACAGCCACTGCGCAATGCTGGTAAAACAAACTTGACTGAACTAACATGTTTGGAGTCCCGCGTTCTGAATATCTTGCTTTTGTCGAGCTCGGCTTGTTGGATATTGCCATTATCGTCTTTGTAAAAAGTAACAGCTTTAACATCCGTGATATCTTCGTAACTGGTTTCATTAGCATTATACAATTCCTCGACAATAGTGCCCGAATTTTCAAATTCTTTGTTGTCAAAAAACTTAATTTTTACATGACGCATAAAAGTTATCAGGATGCGGTAATCGTTGTCAAAGCCCATATGCGAACTGCCATATTCATTGATCACGACAGCGTGTGCAGAGGTGTCTTTGTCATATTTCTTCATGGCCAGCGCGTCATTGTCAACTTTGCCGTAAGGGAAATCCTGGGCAGTTGCCACAAAATTGAAAAGCAACATGGCGATAAGGGTGGGTAGTATTCTTCTCATGATTTGTTCTAAAGTTTAGCTATCACAAAATAGAAAAATTAAATAAATTTTTTATCCGTCGAAAAATTTATTCCGCTCAAAACTTTTTTAGACCTTTACGGCCTCTCGAAATACAAAATGAAATTAAATTTAAAACGTCCGCTGGCCTTTTTTGATATTGAAGCAACAGGGGTAAATGTAGCCACCGATCGAATAGTTGAACTATCTGTTATTAAACTCAGCCCGGGAAACCTGGAAGAGGTAAAAACCTGGCGCATCAATCCCGGGGTACCTATACCGCTGGAAGCATCGCTTGTTCATGGTATTTATGATGATGATGTAAAGTCTGAGCCTTTCTTTAAGACCGCAGCCACGGCAATTGCCGAATTTATTGGTGATAGCGATCTTGCAGGATATAACTCTAATAAATATGATATACCATTGTTGATGGAGGAATTTTTACGTGCAGGCGTTTCTTTCGATCTTGAAAACAGGTTTTTTGTTGATGTGCAGAACATATTCCACCAGATGGAGCAACGCACTCTGAAAGCAGCTTATCAGTTTTATTGCGGCAAACAGATCATTAATGCACATTCGGCTGAAGCTGATACACGTGCAACCATGGAGGTTTTGCTGGCACAACTGGATAAATATGCAGGAGCCGACTGGGAAGATAAAAGCGGCAAAATAAGCAAACCGGTGGTAAACGACATTGAAGCACTGCACAAATTCACCAATCTGAATCGCCCTCTCGACTTTGCAGGCCGAATGGTTTATAATGACAAAGGTGAAGAACTCTTCAATTTTGGAAAACATAAAGGGAAAAGGGTAGAAGACGTATTTAATGCCGAACCAAGCTACTATTCATGGATGATGCAGGGTGATTTTCCTCTGTATACCAAACGTAAACTTGAAGAAATATACAACCGCTGGAATGCAAAAAAAATTGCCGACCGCCAGCAACAACGCCCAGCCCAGCCAAAACCGGCCGAAGTTGTTAAGCCTGCAGAACCTAAACCTGATGCAGCTAAACCTGCGGAACAGCCTGCTAAACCAGTAGCTCAAAAGCCAACAACGCAGGAACCCAAAAAGGAATTCCATAAACCCGATAATCGCAACCCAAATCCGCAGCATAAACCCTTTAAAAAACCCGATGATACCCCCGCCCGTCCGGTAGATGAGGATATGCTGTCGTTGTTAAAAGAGAAGTTTAAGAAGGGGTTGTGATTGGTTAACTTGCGATTAGTTTCCCTGATACCTAATACCTGATTAACTGGTTAACCAATCATCCATTCCCCAGAAAATCAATATTCCGTTTCAAACCGGAAAACTTGGCACGTTTTACAGCCGAGTTTTTGAATACTTTTTGAAATACATCTTCGGTGATGTCATACCAATCGGTTTTCGACATCCGGAGCAGATCGGGGTGGGGTTCGAAGGCAGGTTCGCGGTTTAGCACCGAAAATCGGTTCCAGGGGCAAACGTCCTGGCAAACATCGCAGCCGAACATCCAATTGTCCATTTTTCCTTTAAATTCGGCTGGTATCTGCTCTTTCAGCTCAATAGTGAGGTAGGAGATACAACGGCTACCATCCACCACGTATGGAGCCACAATGGCTCCGGTAGGACAAGCATCGATACATCGGGTGCAGGTGCCGCAATGGTCGGCTGTTGATGGGATATCATATTCAAGCTCAATATCTACGATCAATTCGCATAAGAAAAAGAAGGAGCCTTTTTTGGTATTGATCAGATTGGTGTTCTTTCCTATCCAGCCCAAACCCGAGCGTTTGGCCCAAGCTTTATCCATCACCGGTGCCGAATCAACAAAAGCCCGGCCGTTTACCGCGCCAATTTTTTCATTGATCGCCTCTTGCAATTGCTTCAATTTGGCTTTGATCACCTGGTGATAATCGTCGCCGTAGGCATATTTAGATATTTTAGGTGCTGAATCGTCAGCTTGTGTTTGTTCTGTAAAATAATTAAGCCCTAACGAAATCACTGATTTGGCATCATCAACCAATAAGCGTGGATCAAGGCGTTTATCAAAATAGTTTTCCATGTAGTGCATTTCGCCCTGCATGTTTTTATTGAGCCACGATTCCAGGCGTGGCGCTTCTTCTTCCAGGAAGTCGGCTTTGGCAATACCGCAAAACAAAAAGCCAAGCTTTTTGGCTTCGCTTTTGATAAATTTGCTGTAAGAAAGCTTGCTTTGCTGCATTTGAGCAAAGATAGTTTTTTAATTACTTCGAAAAGCTCTGGCGCATGGCATTGCTCAACGACTTAACTGTCCAGTAGCCACTATCCAATATTCGACGAACAGTTAACAATGGATCATTGGGATCGCGTTTGTCTGCCAGCTGAAATGCCAGTTTAAAGCCACGTTTGTGTAATTCGGGCAAACCTTGTGAATTCCATAATCCGAATGGAAAGGCAAAATATTTAATGGGTTTTCCGGTGATCTCTTCCAGTTTTTTGGTGGGTTTATCCAGTTGGGTTTCCCAATCCTTGCCCTGGAATTTTTTGAAATTACTATGGTTCCAGGTATGACTGCCAATCACATTGCCTTCGTCCGAAAGTTGTTTGATCTGCGCTGCACTCATGTAATGTTTCACTTTGCCGATAGACACGGTCATGATAAAAAACACACCTTTAAAGCCATATTTCTTCATTTCCGGGCGCGCTACTACAAACTGATCAAGGTCGGTATCGTCGAAGGTCAGCATAATGGGCTTGCTGGGCAGCGCCGTGCCTTTGGTCAGGTAATCGTATAGCTGATCGGGTAAAATGGTATGATATCCGCTGTCGGCAAGCATTTTTAAGTGCGCTTTAAAGGCAGCGATCGGGATGATATAGTCTTTATCTACTTTTTTATCTGTCGGTTTCCAGTCGCGTATCTGGTGGTAACAAAGAATAGGCACCTGTTTGCGGGCCAGTATAGCAGAGGCATTTCCGGTTGTAGTTGCCTGAGCGATAGCAGTTGATGTTATGGAAAGCGATAAGCCTAATGAAAACAAGGCCGAGGTAAATTTTGAGATCATATTGTTTAGTTTCAGGCAGCGAAATTAGAAGATTTAACTGTTCTATAAATGTTAATTATCCACAATTAAACAATTCAAAGCGTAATTCGTTTGCCTTCTTTGGCCGATCTTTTTGCCGCATCCAATATCTGCATAACGATCATATTATATTGAAGTGAAGCCTGGTCATCGTTGCCGGAAATTTGTCCATGCAATACCGCTGATAAATAGCTCAATGGATCGTTGATAGGCTCAGGCAGAGGAAGTGCTTTGACCGAGCTGCGCCTGTTTTCCCGCATTCTGATATCAATATCCGTTCCATTGAGCGAATGAAGGTAACCATGCTCACCGAAAACTTCCAGATCCTTAATAGAATAAGGCCAGTTCCAGGAAGCTTCTATCTGGCCGCTGGCATTCGGGTACTCCACTAATATTGTTGCATCGTCGTCAACTTTTGGATAGGTACCAGGTTTATATTGATGCGTGATGGCTGTTACCGCTATTGGTTTCTGACCATGCATCAGCCAGGTCATCAGGTCGGCACCATAGCAGCCGAAATCATTGAGTGCGCCTGCACCATTTAATACCGGGTCTGTAAGCCAGGCCAGAAATTCTTTACTGCAACCAATTTCTTTTGGTCCCTGATGACCATCGTGTACTACCATTTTCTTTATGGAACCAATACTGTCATTGGCAACTTCATCATAAATAAACTTACCCGAGGCATACCAGGTTGTTTCGAAATTGGTCAATACTTTGATATGATATCGGTCGGCCAGTTCTTTTATCCGGTTGGCTTGTGCTAAGGTAGCCGCCAGTGGTTTCTCAACCATTACCGGGATGCCCAATGGTGCGCAAATTTCTACTACCTGCACATGTTCGGCAACGGCATTATAGCCTAGCACTGCATCAGGTTTTTTGCTATTGAGCATGGTTTTCAGATCGTCGAAAAACAGGTTGCTCGGCAGGTTGAACATTTTGCCGTATTTGGTCCATAACTCGTGGTTGGGTTCTGCGATACCGATAATTTCAACCTGCCCATTTTTTTGAGCATTCAGGATGCCATAAATATGATCATGGTTGAGTCCGGCCACGCAAACTTTTAACTTTTGTGCGGATGCTATACTTGCACAGAGTATCAGCAATAATATTGCAACTAAGTTCTTACTTTTCATTGGTTAGCGAATAAGGGAAATCAGCTTGCTTTATACCCCGTTGTGTATTTGGCTTAGCTGTCATATCAAAGTTAAGTATTGCACCCTTCAATAAAGTATTGTGATCGAGATAATTCAGATCATATAATTTCCCGTTATAGGTTAAGCTTTGGATATATTGATTGGTTTCGCTGTTTTTCGGCGCATTGATGATCACCTTTTTGCCATTCTCCAGATTCAGCGTAATCTTATTGAACAATGGTGCTCCTAAAACATATTGCCCCGCGGCAGGGCAAACCGGGTAAAAGCCCATGGCCGAAAATACATACCATGCCGAAGTTTGTCCATTATCTTCATCGCCGCAATAGCCGTCGGGTGTAGCTTTGTACATTTTGTTCATGGTTTCCCGGGCCCAGTATTGGGCCTTCCAGGGTGCTCCGGCATAATTATATAAATAGATCATGTGTTGTATTGGCTGGTTGCCATGTGCATATTGTCCCATACCTGCAATCTGCATTTCGCGCATCTCGTGTATCACCCCGCCATAATAACTTTCGTCAAAAACTGGCGGCAGACTGAATACGGAATCCAGTTTAGTTACAAATTGTTTTTTACTACCCATCAGATCAATTAGTCCCTGGATATCATGAAAAACTCCCCAGCTATAATGCCAGCTGTTACCCTCGGTAAATGCATCGCCCCATTTAAAGGGGTTAAATGGCGTTTCCCACGAACCGTTCTGGTTTTTACCCCGCATCAGGCCTATTGACGGGTCGAACAGGTTTTTATAGTTCAAACTTCGTTTTCTATAAATGCCGATCTCACTTTCAGGCTTGCCAAGCGCTTTGCCGAGTTTATAGATCGCAAAATCATCATAGGCATATTCAAGCGTTCGGGCTGCGTTTTCGTTGATCTTAACATCATAGGGCACATAGCCGAGTTTGTTGTAAAAATCAACCCCTTTGCGACCAGTGGCCCTGGGGCCCGTATTATTAGCTCCGTGGATCAGTGCCTGATAAAGCGTTTCAATATCATATCCTCTTATCCCTTTTAAATAAGCCTCAGCAACTACCGAAGCCGAGTTATTTCCTACCATCACATCGGCATAACCCGGGCTCGACCATTCAGGCAGCCATCCACCTTCCTTGTAGTCGTTGATCAACCCTTCCTGCATTTCTTTGTTAACAGAAGGATAAACCAGGTTCAGGAAAGGGTAAAGCGCCCTGAAGGTATCCCAAAATCCCGTACCAGCGTAAAAATAGCCTTGTTCGGTTTTTCCGGTATAAGGGCTATAATGAACCCGGTTTCCGCTTGCGTCAATTTCATACAGTTTATTGGGGAAGAAAAGCATGCGGTATAAACAGGAGTAAAAAGTTCGTTTCTGATCTATCGTGCCACCGGTTATCTCAACACGTTCGAGTGTCTTTTCCCAAACGGCTTTGGCTTTTTGCTCGGTGCGCTCAAAGCTGTCGGTTCCCTGTTCGCGCGAGAGGTTCAGCTCCGCTTGTGCAATACTGATAAAGGATGATGCAACCCGCAGGTGGACCTGCTCTCCGGCAGTAGTTTTAAACCCGATAACTGCACTGGCATGTTTTGCATGTACGCCGGTAGAGTCGGTGGCTGTACTATCGCTGTAGGTGCGATAGAAAGTAATAGGTTTATCAACATAGATAACAAAGTAATTTTTGAAATTGGGCAGCGGACCATGGGCATGCCTTGTTGAATAACCAATGATCTTCCTTTCTGCTGATATTACCTTTACAAACGAATTTCGGTCGAAAGCGTCGATGACAATAGATGAACTATCATTTTTAGGGTAAGTGAATCTGAATTGTGCACTCCGTTCCGTAGGGGTTATCTCAGCGGTAACGTCGTGATCTGCCAGGTATACGCTGTAATAGTAGGGCTTCACAACTTCGGCTTTATGCGAAAACCAGCTTTGCCTGTCGTTTTGGGTAACCCGTGTTTTACCGGTAACGGGCATAATGGCAAACTGTCCGTAGTCGTTCATCCAGGGCGAGGGCTGATGCGTTTGTTTAAATCCATTTATCTTACTGGCACTATAAGTGTATTGCCAGCCATCGCCCATTTGCCCGGTTTGGGCAGTCCAGAAATTCATTCCCCAGGGGAGTGCAATTGCCGGATAGGTATTGCCGTTGCTGAGTTCGTACCGCGAGTCGGTGCCCATTAATGGGTTCACATCATCAACCAGGTTAGATGTTTTTGTTTTTTGAGAATAACAAAACAGGGGTGCCAGCAACAGCACCATCAGCAAAGTATTTTTCATTTTTAATAAAAGATAATTAGGTCCCAGGGATGGGTTTAAACTTCAAAATTGATTTTTAACGGGTATATCAACCCCTCATTTTTAAATCCGCTTATGAATTACTGCAACAAGACTAAAATAATGAGGGATTTCCTCCAAGTTTTAATCTTCCCAAATGCTTGTAGGCATTATCTGTTGCCTCACGGCCGCGTGAGGTGCGCATCAGAAAACCTTCCTGAATCAAAAATGGTTCGTAAACTTCTTCAATGGTACCCTCATCTTCGCCAACAGCCGTAGCAATAGTTTTTAAACCTACCGGACCACCTTTGAATTTGTCAATAATGGTCAGCAAAATGCGGTTATCCATTTCATCCAGCCCATGCTGGTCGACATTAAGCGCATTTAACGCATAATTTGCTATTGCGATATCAATATTCCCATCGCCTTTGATCTGGGCAAAATCACGGGTGCGGCGCAACAGTGCATTGGCTATACGTGGGGTACCTCTGCTTCTTCTTGCAATTTCATAGGCCCCTTCATCGCTGATAGGTGTTTTCAGGATCGAAGCGGAGCGCAGCACAATGGTGGTCAGTAATTTGGCATCATAGTACTCGAGGCGCGAATTTATACCGAAACGGGCACGTAAAGGTGCCGTCAGCAAACCCGATCGGGTGGTAGCACCGACCAGGGTAAATGGGTTAAGTGAAAGTTGTACCGAACGGGCATTGGGGCCGGTTTCGAGCATGATATCAATCTTGAAATCCTCCATAGCCGAATAAAGGTATTCTTCAACCAGTGGGCTAAGGCGGTGTATCTCGTCAATGAACAGGATATCGCCGGCTTCCAAATTCGTCAATAAACCGGCCAGGTCGCCCGGTTTGTCCAATACCGGCCCAGAGGTTATTTTGATGCCAACACCCATTTCATTTGCGATAATGTGCGAAAGCGTTGTTTTACCTAATCCCGGCGGACCATGGAGCAATACATGGTCCAATGCTTCGCCACGCTGGCGGGCAGCCTGTACAAATACCCTGAGGTTGGCCAGTATTTTATGCTGACCCGTAAAATCCTCAAATACCTGGGGCCTGAGTACTTTTTCTATATCCCGCTCGGTAGATGATAGGCGGTCTCGGTTAGGATCGAGGTTCTCGTTCATTTGCCGCTAATTTAGTGATTTGTATTGTTTTTTGTAGTGGCCATTTGCTGCACGTCATTGCGTCATTTCGCTTCGCTGGCATTGGTCATTGGGCATTTCGCTGCGCTGTCATTGGGTCATTTCGCTGCGCTGTCATTGGGTCATTTCGCTTTGCCGTCATTGTTCATTGGGCAATCGGCATTAGGTCATTAGCTGCGCTGACATTGGGTCATTTCCCTACGCTTGCATTGGGTCATTTGCTGCATATCAATTGTCACTTTTCATTGTGTTAAGATGCTGCTAAATCTGTGAAATCAGTAAAATCATGCTAAATCTGTGATTTAAAAAAGGGGTCATTGGGAATTGGTCAATAAATATGTCCCGGAAATATCGGCAATGGACTATGGACCATCGACTATAAAATACACCCCCCTGATTAACCAATCACAAATCAACTACCCCTCGGGATACTTCCTGAAAATGGAGTTGATCCTCATCTGGATTACGCCGAAGACAGCTTCGCGGAAGATACTGCCTGACATTTTGGACGAGCCTTCGGTACGGTCGGTGAAGATGATGGGAACCTCGGTTATTTTAAAGCCATGCTTGATGGTGGTATATTTCATTTCGATCTGGAAGGCGTAGCCTACAAATTTGATCTTTTCCAGTTCAACAGTTTCCAGTACTTTCCGTTGATAGCACATAAAACCTGCTGTCCAGTCGCGGATATCTATACCTGTTATAAAACGAACATAAACAGAGGCAAAATAGCTCATTAATACCCGGCTCATTGGCCAGTTGACCACGTTTACTCCTTTAATATAGCGCGAACCTATTGCTGCACCGGCGCCTTCAACGCAGGCATCACGTAGTTTTCTAAGGTCCTCGGGATTATGCGAGAAGTCGGCATCCATCTCAAAAATGTAGTCGTATTGGTGGGCAATAGCCCAGCGAAAACCGTGGATATAAGCGGTGCCTAAACCTTGTTTACCGGCTCGTTCTTCCATAAACAATCTGCCGGCAAATTCTTGTTGAAGTTCTTTAACGATGATAGGCGTTCCATCAGGCGAGCCATCGTCAATGATAAGTACATGAAATTCGTGACGAAGGGAGAAAACCTTACGGATTATCCTTTCGATGTTTTCAATTTCGTTATAAGTGGGTATAATTACGATGCTGTCGGGCACTGCAGGGTTTTATATTGGGTCAAATGATAATCAGGCAAAAATAGTGTATTAAACTATTGCATGAAAATATAATAGCAAAACAGATATCAGTTCGGTTCTACAAGTTTTCTGTATCAGCTATCACCTGGTTTTTAAGCGGTTCCGGATTGTCGATATAATTGTGCTCTTTTAAGCGTGGGGCAACAAATATGAAAATGACGAAGAATACTAAAATGAACGTTACAAAAAACCACTCGTAATTGGCACCCTTTAGGTTTTGAGCCCACCATCCACCATCGGCGATAAAACCATTTACCAGTGCAGTGATCAGGTTGCCCGCTGATACTACCAGGAACCAAATGCCGGTCATGGTACTTTTCATTGATTTTGGTGAATGCGTGTAGGCGTATTCCAAACCTGTAATAGATACCAAAACTTCAGCTGCTGACAATAACATGTAAGCAAAAACCTGCCACCATATAGATGGATGTGCACCCGCGTCGATGCTTTTATGAATCACCGCAATCACAACAAAAGATGCAGCAGTAAGCAATAAACCAAATCCTAAGCGGCGCAAAGGGGTAGTTTTAAGTCCACGCTTATCCAATGCAGGATAGATCCAATAATTGAAAATTGGGATAAATATCAAAAGGAAAACGGTATTTATGGTTGATACCTGGCCTGCTAATACGGTAAAGCTGGTAAAGCCCAGGTTGATAGCGCGGTCCATTTTATCGGCATAAAGTACCCATTCCGACAGGCATTGATCCCATACTGCCCAAAAAGCCAGGGCAAAAAAGAATACCATAATAACCCTGTAAACAGCCTTCATTCCTTCAACTTTTTCAGGATCGAATTTTGCTTTGGCAACATCTAATATTGATTCGCCGGGCTTTTTCTCGCTTAGGTGCGTAAGGGCATAAAAAGTTATAAATACCAGGTTGTTTTTATTGACACCTGCCGGAGCAACGCGAACATATTTTTTTCTGCCCGAAAAGAAGATCACCGTAGCAAGTGCCATGAGGATACCAGGAATGCCGAATGCCCATTTTGCACCGTAATTCTGGTAAGTCCAGGGAATTAGCATTGTTGAAAACATTGAGCCCGAGTTGATAGCAAAATAAAACCAACCATACACTTTTGATAGAAGGTCCTGGTTGGTTGCATCAAACTGGTCGCCTACGTTAGCAGAGACACAGGATTTAATACCGCCTGCTCCAATTGCTACCACAATAACGCCGAAGGTAAATCCATCGAGATTGGTATCAAATATCGACAACAGCAAATGGCCAAAGCAATAAACAATGGAAATGTATAAAATCAATTTGTATTTGCCTGTAAACCAGTCGGCAACCAGCCCCCCAACAAAAGGCAGTGCATAAGCCAGCATTACAAAATAGTGGTTCAGCGAATTAGCCCTGGCATCGGCAACCGTAGAAAGCGCTGCATTGCCCGTAGGGTTGAAAAATTGCTTTACCAGAAATAGCGTTAATATTGAACGCATCCCATAAAAGCTGAAACGTTCTGCAGCTTCATTGCCAATAATAAAGGGTACACTTTTAGGGAATCTTGATTTTTGTTTTTCGGGAGCTGTAGTAGCCTGGGCGCTTGGGGTCATAGTTACAATATCAAAAACTTGTCTAAAATACTATTATTATCGGAAATGGAAAGTTTTAGTGTGGGGGGTATTGGGTATTGGTCATTTGCTTTGCGTCATTTGCTTCGCGTCATTGGGTCATTGAGTCATTTGCTTTGCGTCATTGGGTCATTGAGTCATTTGCTTTGCGTCATTGGGTCATTGAGTCATTTGCTTTGCGTCATTGGGTCATTGGGTCATTGAGTCATTCGGGCATTTGCTTTGCGTCATTTGCTTTGCGTCATTTGCTTCGCGTCATTTGCTTTGCGTCATTGGGTCATTCATATACTCGCTCATTCACTACTTCACTGATTCACTCATTGAAAAACCCGCGCCATTGCTATAAAGGTCAGTTAATTGATCAGCACGTGAAGAGATTGCTTTGCTCCTCGCAATGACGGTTAGTTAATTCATTTGCTCGCAGTATCCTGCATTAGCAGGATCTTCGCTCCAAATTCATAAAAACCAAAGAATATCCCAAAAAATCTCTCGGACTTCCCCAATTACGCGGACTTTCGGACTAAAAACCCTCTCATTTCCCCGACGCCTTATCTATCTCGGCTTGTTTTTTGGGATCTATGAAATCGTTATCGTGACTGTCCGGTTTGTTACGCAGATCCAGATTTTCGACAAATTCCCAGCGCCCATCTTTAAACTTATAGCCATCGTAGGTAAGATCGGGGCCATAAAATTCAAAACTCCCTTTTTGCCGTTTGTCGGCTGGTACCAGGTGGTCAAATACAATGAGGTGCTGATCGGGAATATATTTGAGCAGCATGGAGGCCTGGCGGGTATATTCAAAAACAACGCGTTTACGAACCTTACCATTACCATCGAATACCGAATGCCCGAAAACAGGTTTGTCGTCTCTGAACGTGATCACATCGATCACTTTTTTATTGGTTTTTACGTTGTTGCCTTTCCAGCCTAATAGCACATAATAAGGATATTTCTCGGTATATACCGGGATGATCTGGTAATAGACTGCGCCCAGCCATTTTTTGGGTGATCCAACCGAATCTTCCGGGTTTTTGATGAGCGGTGTATAGTCGCTTAGCGGAAACATCACCAGGCGATTATCGCCTGTATTCATTTGTACGGTGCCGTAATAACGAAAGCTGCCATCATCAAACTGCATGAACCAGGTAAAAATGCGGAAGCGGTTATCAGGTGCATTTAAAATACGAACAGATTTTACGGAGTCGAAACCAAAATTGAAAGACTGCGGTACTTTCAAGGCTTTTACCAGCATCTTAATAAATTGAGCGTTAGCATTTTGCCGCTCCATTTCGGTGTCGTTATTGATCAGTTTTTTTCCAATGTCGGCAAGGCTATCCTGGTATAAGGCCAATACCTTCAGGTACTTACTGTCGTCAGAATGTTGGGCAAATGCAAAGATTGGAGTAATTACGCTCAAAAAAATCAGGATAAACAGGTTTTTCATAGAATGAATTAACGTAAATTTTCGACTACAATTGCGCTTGCCCCGCCGCCACCATTGCAAATTCCCGCAACTCCGTATTTTCCGCTATTTTGCTGTAAAACATGCAATAGTGTAACTACAATTCGTGCCCCTGATGCACCTAGTGGGTGTCCCAGTGAAACTGCACCACCATTAACATTCACCTTTGCAGGGTCGAGCTTTAATAGCTGGTTGTTGGCAATAGCAACTACGGAAAATGCTTCGTTGATCTCGAAAAAATCTATTTGATCTGATAACAAATCAGCTCGCTGTAAAGCAATCGGGATTGCTTTTGATGGTGTGGTTGTAAACCATTCTGGTGCTTGTTGTGCATCGGCATAGGAAACTATGCGGGCCAATGGTTTAATGCCCAGCGCTATTGCTTTCTCTTTGCTCATCAGAACCAGTGCCGCAGCGCCGTCGTTCAGTGTTGAAGCATTTGCAGCAGTTACGGTACCGTCTTTTTTAAACACAGGCTTTAAACCTGGAATTTTATCAAATTTTACTGCTGCCGGCTCTTCATCCCGGCTAAATTGGGTTACCTCACCCTTTTTATCTTTGAGTTCAACCAGCGTAATTTCATCATCGAATTTTCCTTCTTCCTGGGCCTTTTGTGATCTCTTATAAGATTCGATAGCATAAGCATCCTGATCTTCGCGGCTGATTTGGCATTCTGTCGCACATAGTTCTGCTGCCGAGCCCATGTGGTAATCATTATAAACATCCCACAATCCGTCTTTGACCAGCCCGTCTATAATTTGCCCATTGCCCAAACGATAGCCATTGCGGGCCTTATCTAAATAATAAGGCACATTGCTCATACTTTCCATACCACCGGCAACAACAATATCATTTTGCCCCAACGCAATACTCTGTGCACCCAGCATAATTGCTTTCATGCCCGAAGCACATACTTTATTGATAGTTGTTGCCGGCAAATGGCCCAAACCGGCATAAATGCTTGCCTGAGTGGCAGGAGCCTGACCAATATTTGCCGATAATACATTACCTAAATATACTTCCTGTACCTGCCCGGGCTCGATTCCAGCCTTTGCAATGGCCGATTTTATAGCTATTGCACCCAGTTGTGTTGCTGTAAGCGGGCTGAGTGTGCCTCCGAAACTGCCGATAGGCGTACGTGTGGCTGAAACGATATATACTTCCTTCATAGGATCATCAGGTGATTTACTGCGCCTCATTGCTTCATTGGCCACGCAGTACCGGTTTATAATTAATACAAATTTAGCTTTTTTTAGTCCGAATAATGGTTAAAACCTGCAAGATGCACCTCAACAAATTTACTTCATCAACTGAAACAAACGCTATCAACCAAAAACACTATTTTTGGATCTGGAATAACGATCAATGGCTCAGCTAACCAATACCCGGCAAAAAGCTTTTCTGCGTAAATACTCCCTTTACCTGAAATACGTATTGATCGTAAGCAGTATTGTCGTGATTGTTTTTACCCTGCCCAAACAGGCAAAATTCAGGTACGAATATGATCGTGGACGCATTTGGACACAAAAAGACCTGATATCGCCCTATGATTTTGCCATACTTAAAACTCCGCAGGAACTTGAAACTGATCAGCAGGCGGCTTTACATAGCATATCGCCTATTTACCAGTTAGACGAGGATATTGCCACCCAGGCTTTGGAAGGATATAAGTCTGATTTTGATATCAAATGGCATAATGCCGGCTTGAAGGATGCGCAAAAGCAATTGTATTTTGATACCGGTGAGGCGCTGTTGAAGGAAATTTATAATAAAGGGTTATTGAACCTGATATCCAAATATCAGCAAACGCAGCAAAACTATCCGATCACCGTTTTGAGTAAAAATGTAGCGAGTGACAGGAATACTGCTGATTTATTTACTAAAGAAAAAGCGATTACTTTTTGCAGCCAAAAGCTCGCCCTTTATAAAAATCTCGACCAGTCTTTTTTGCTTGATCTGATACAAAATCGTTTACAAAATAACCTGCGTTATGATGATCCAATAACAAAACGCCTGGAGAAGGAGGTGCTTGATGGTCTATCGCAAACCCGTGGTATGGTTCAGAAAGGCGAGGTCATCGTTCGCAAAGGGTCCATTATCAATGACGCAGTTTATCAAAAGCTGGAATCGTTGAAAAAAGCTTTTGATGATAATGCCAGGGTTAATGGCGATCCAAAATTGGTTTTACTCGGGCAGTTTTTACTGGTTACGGTGGCAATTTCACTGCTTATTGTCTTCCTCTACCTGTTCCGTCGGGATATTTATCAGGATAACCGATTAGTAGGGCTCATCTTGCTGGTAGTTACTGCTATGCTGGCTTCACTTTCGCTCGCTATTAAACTGCAGTTACCTAACTTATACTACATCCCATACTGTATAGTGCCTATCATCATACGTATTTTATTCGATACGCGATTGGCACTTAATATTCATGTACTGGTAATATTGGTAGCAGGCTTTTTTGTACCCAACAGCTTTGAGTTTGCTTATTTTGAAGTTACGGCCGGCATGGTCTCTATCTACAGTATTAAAAATCTGATGCGCCGGGGACAGTTCCTCACTTCGGCACTCATCATAACTTCGGGTTATTTTGTTGCTTTCCTGGGTATTTCCTTTATCAGGGAAGGGAGTATATTTAGTATAGACTGGGCCGATTTTATTCCCTTTGTGGTTAGCGTTATGCTCACCCTGCTGGCTTACCCGCTGATCTATGCTTTTGAAAAAGTATTTGGTATAACTTCAGACATTACACTCATCGAATTGACCAATACCAATGCCCCCTTACTCCGCGATCTGGCTTTTACCGCACCGGGTACTTTCCAGCACTCCTTACAAGTGGCAAACCTGGCCGAAAATGCTATTTTTAGTATAGGTGGCAATGCTTTGCTGGTAAGAGCCGGTGCCTTATACCATGATATTGGTAAGCTTGAAAACCCACTTTACTTTATAGAGAATCAGAGTTCGGGGTTTAATCCTCATGATAAGCTGCCGTATGAAGAAAGTGCCCAGATCATTATCAGGCATGTAAGCAAAGGCGTTGAAATGGCCAGGAAGGCCAATCTGCCAGATATCGTCATCGATTTTATCCGTACCCATCATGGTAATACCCGTGTAGATTATTTCTTCCAGTCGTTCCTGAAAAATTTTCCTGAAAAATTTGTCAACGAGAATATTTTTCGTTACCCCGGACCGATTCCATTCTCGAAAGAACAGGGTGTACTGATGCTTGCCGATTCGGTAGAAGCCGCTTCCCGTTCACTTCGTGAACCTAATGAGAAATCTATCAGCGACCTGGTTGACCGTATTGTAAAATATAAGCTGAACCAGGATCAGTTAAAGGACAGTGATATCACCTTGAAAGAGATCGAAACGATAAAAACTATTTTTAAGCGGATGCTGATGAGTATTTACCACGTGCGGGTTGAGTACTAAATGATAATAGCCACAAAGTGCAATACAATTGCTGTGTGAATGTCCAGGCTCGGATTCGAGGGAAATAAAATCATCCAAAATCTATTACAATTAGCCTGATTTGCTAAAAAAATGATATTTTTATCAAAAGCGAGATAGCTTGCCCATGGTGATGAATTTAGCAACGCTGGTTTATTACTGAAGCAAGTATTTTTTGCGATGCTAAAACACTTAACCCATTAAAATGTATTGCGATTAGAGCTCCTGTTTTAAAAGCACTAAATCGCAACAATTTGCTTTTTCAATCACCCTAGAGTTAAATTTATTTTATGCAAATAAACAGCTACTTCAAAACCGCAATTTACCTTTCCAAAAATCTTTACTTGCTGGCACTTTTGCTGCTAATAGGTGTAGGTAATGCAGCAGCCCAGGGCGCTGCTGCCCAGAAACTGATTTCCGGCACAGTTGCCGACGAAACAACAGGAACATTGCTTCCCGGGGTTACGGTATCCTTAAAGGGAACCAAAACAAAAGTATCAACAGATAACAACGGCGCATTTGCAATAGCTGCAAACAGTAAGTCGGTTCTGATTTTTACTTATATCGGCTACAAGACACTAGAAGTAACGGTAGGAAATCAAACCCAGCTCAGCATTAAGATTGGCGAAACGAAAGAGCAGCTAAAAGAGGTTGTAGTAACGGCGCTGGGTATTTCAAAGGAAAAACGTGCCATTGGTTATTCGGTATCCGAAGTAAAGGGAACCAGCATAACGGAGGCAAGGGAAAACAGTTTTGTAAACAGTTTGGAAGGCAGGGTAGCAGGTGTGAATGTTAGTGGCGTTGCTACCGGCCCAAATGGGGCAAGTAACGTTGTTATCAGGGGTATCACAAACATGACCGGCAATAACCAGCCACTCTATGTATTGAATGGTATCCCATTGGTAAATAATAATTATGCAACTACCGATGTTGGCGGAGGCTATGGGGGCAAAGACGGCGGTGATGGGATAAGCGACATCAATCCGGATGATATTGAGACCATATCGATATTAAAAGGTGCAGCTGCGTCCGCCTTGTATGGTTATCGTGGTTCAAATGGTGTTGTAATGATAACCACCAAAAAAGGTAAGAATACCGATGGCTTAGGTGTAGAAGTTAATTCAAATTATGTAAGAGAAACTGTTATTGACGAGACCAATTTTCAAACCGTTTACGGACAAGGTAGTAATGGCGCAAAACCAATTAGTGCTGCTAATGCTTTGGGTTCAATGGAAAGTAGCTGGGGCGCTAAACTTGATGGCTCACAGACCTACCAGTTTGATGGAGTTCAAAGGCCTTACTCGGAAGCTGCCATCGGTAATTTGGGCCGTTTCTACCGTCCGGGAGGTAATTTTACCAATACCGTTGCTTTTAGTAAAGGTTTTGGTGACGGCGGCGCGACACGCTTTTCGGTAAGCAACCTTAATGATCAGAGTTATGTGCCGAACGCAGGTCTGCAACGATTGACTTTTAACCAGTCTACCAATTTAAAATTTGGGAAGAACCTAACCCTTGATCTTTCTTCGCAATATATTTCGGCTTTTACAAAAAATGCGCCTAATGTTTCTGATGCGGTTGGGAATTTGAACTGGGGCCCAATGTTTGTACCCCCCAATATTAATATTACAACTTTGGCAGGGGCCAACGGTAATGGTACTCTTGCCAACGGCTACGAATTAAATCCATTTTCGGACCCGTATACTACTAACCCCTATTTTGCTGCATATGAGTTTCAGGGTGCTATCCATCGCAATAGGTTCACGGGTTCCGCCAATGCAAAATACACTTTTGATAACGGCTACTTTATCGGGCTTGCTGTTGCTGATGATTACACTAACGACCGAAATACCAATATTGAACCTATAGGTACCGGTTATTTGGTTGCTGCCGGTATTGCAGGTGATATGAACGAACAAAACGTAAAGCAAACCGAACTGAATATTGACCTTACCACAGGCAGGAAATTCAATTTGAGCAAGGATTTCGCTGCCAATATTTTACTGGGTGCTAATTATCGAAAATCAGTGCAGGAGTTTGTGATCGCATCGGGGCAGAATTTTGCGATCCCTTTTTTATATAATATCGGCAACCTGGAAAATTTAACAGATCAGTATAATATCAATAATGAAGAATTTCAGTCGCTTTATGCCAGTGCAGATATTTCTTATAAAGATTTGATTTACCTTACTGCTACCACCCGTAACGACTGGTATTCAACGCTGGCACCTGGTAAAATAAATTATTTATACCCTTCATTTAGTGGTTCATTTGTATTTTCTGAGTTGTGGCATATACCAGGCCTTGACCTTGGAAAAATCAGGTTAAGTTACGCGGATGTAGGTGGTGCAGCAGATAATCCTTATCAAACCCTTCAAACCTACTCTATTGCGGGTACTTTACATGTAACAAACGGTGTTTTTCCTATAGGTACTGCCGGCAATGGAACAGTGCCCAACAGTGGATTGCGGCCTTCTTCAAGGAGTGAAATCGAAGGAGGTCTTGAATTGGACTTTTTTAAAGGGAGATTAAAATTCGACCTGGCTATCTATCAGAAAACAGTAAAAGACGATATCGTACCTGTAAGTATTGATTATACTTCGGGCTATAATTCGGCGCTACTGAATGTTGGTACTTTAAAATATAGTGGTGTTGAATTACAAATAGGTGGTACACCAGTTAAGGGCACCGATTTTTCATGGGATATTAATTTCAATGCATCGTATACCAGGGGTAAAGTGATCTCCCTGGGTGGTCAGAATCAAATTACCCTCGGCAATGAAGCACAGGACTGGGGAGCAACGGCCTATACTCAACAAATTGTCGGAAAAGAGCCTCTGCAGATCATAGCACTTGACCCGGCACGAGATAGCAATGGAAAGATCATAATCGATCCGGGGCTGGGTGCTCCAGATCCTTCTCTGGCGCAACCCAAAGATTTTGGTTCGGCAATCAGTCCCTGGACCGGAGGTATAAACAACTCTTTCAGATACGGACATTTCAGTTTGTCCTTCCTAGTAGACGGAAAGTTTGGCGGGAAGCTGTTTTCCAATACAAATTTTGTGGCCTACGGGCAAGGCTTGTCAAAAGCAACTTTAGCAGGCAGAGATGTTTTATATGGAACAAATCAGCAATATGCTTCGGGCTACTATGCTGATTGGGCCGGTGCAAATGAAGGGCAGTTTGTATATGATGCCAGTTTTATAAAGCTAAGGCAGATAATTTTTGGATTTGATTTTCCGGTGAAAAAACTGTTCAACAATAAGATACATGGATTAAGGCTGAGTTTTGTTTGCCACAACGTGTACACATTGGTGAAACATACTCCAAACATCGATCCGGAATCAACCTATTCGGCATCTGTTTATACCCAGGGTTTGGAAGCACCTGCAGTGCCTTATTCCAGAACTATTGGGTTAAATCTCAATATAAAACTTTAAGGCTGTGTTATTTTAATAATTTAGGATATGAAATTTACATATAAATATTGGGTTATAGCTGCGTTTATATCGATCACGCTATACGCTTGTAAAAAAGAATTAACGGCTGTCAATACCAATCCGGATGCGATCACAGCCGCAAAATATGACCCAAATCTGCTGCTGACAACAGTTCAGCTGATGTATACCGGAAGCACAAATTTTGGTGGCAGCGCCTGGGCAACCAAATGGGGCGCAGCAGGGTGTTTTATCCAACATACCGCATCAACCAATCCATCCTTTTATTATGGCGATAAGTATTTAAATAACATTGGCGGTATGGGTGAGCTATTCCAGGATTCCTATACTTCAGAAGTACAGCCTGCGGTTGAGTTGAATTTGTTGACCGCAAATAAGCCCCAATACCGTAACCTGCACCAAATGGCACGAATCATGAAAGCTATGGTGTTTGAACAATTGACCGATCTGTACGGAGACATTCCCTATTTTCAGGCAGGTTTAGGCTATTATGATCGTATTTACACGCCTGTTTATGATCAGCAGCAGGTTATCTATACCGATTTGCTGAAAGAAGTATCACAAGCTGTTGACAGTTTGAGTGAAAGCGCCGATAAACCAAGCGGCGATGTGCTCTATTCTTCGTCTGGCGACCAGATTGCGCAATGGAAAAAATTCGGTAATTCTTTATTGGTGCGGATGGCTATGCGTTTAACAAAAATTGATCCGGCTACGGCTCAAAAATACGTAAGCAAAGCAGTGGGCAACACCTTTCAAAGTAATGCTGATAATGCAATTGTACAGCATCAGGACGGAAATCAGCTTACACAAAACAGGGATGCACTCGAAATTTTTGGCAATGATAGTACAGACCTGAGACTCTCGAGTGTGTTTATTAGCGGTATGAAAGCCAACAGTGACCCAAGGTTACCGATTGTTTCCTGGATATACACCACTGACGACAATGGTAATAATATCAGTAATAGCAATGCTTCAGATCAGGTTGGTATGCCGGCAGGCTTTATTGTTGGCGGAAGCAATCCTGCTTTTGATATCACCCAGCTTGACTCTATACCGGCTACTGGTATTTTAGGCTATTCGAGACTGAACAACAATATACTGAACACAGCTGCACCAAGTCTTATTCTTACTTATGCCGAAACGGAGTTGCTATTGGCCGATGCTGCTAAAAGATGGGGGATAGGCGGCGACCCGGAAACGCATTATAAAAACGGGGTTTTGGCGGCAGTAACGCAATTAGCGGCTTATGGTGCTAATGCCGTTATCAGTGATAGCGATGCGGAAACCTATTACAATAACGTAGCCTATTCAGATGGTAATGCGCTGGCCCAAATTAACACACAGTACTGGCTATGTACTTTAATGGATGAATATGAATCGTGGTCTAACTGGAGACGGACGGGATATCCTTTATTAACCCCAACAAATTACCCGGGAAATGTAACCAATGGTACCATACCGCGTCGTCTTACTTATCCGCCGAGTCAGAAAACAACTAATCTTGCCAATTATAACATTGCGGTAGCCCGATTGGCTGGTGGCGATAAGATGACTAGCCGGGTATGGTGGGATAAATAGCAATGTGATTTTATATCAGATTTGCTTCAAACCTACGCAGCGCCCCTGATGATCTTCTTTAAATGGATCAGGTTGGCAGGGGATACCGCGATGAAATTCGAAAAGGCATAAAATTCACCTTTGCTTTTGATATCGTAATTATATAATCCGTTTGGTTGGATCAGGAAAATGGTATAATTGCCATTTTCCAATAATCGGTAGGCTTCTGCCAGTGTTGAACCAGACAGCGCCCATACCGAGTTGTACTCAAACTGAATGAAGCCAATGCTTTGCTTCTGAATGGCACCAGTGGCACCTTTTAATACTTTTAGATCAAAGCCTTCGGTGTCAATTTTGAGGTAATCTAAATAGTTGATCTTCAGTTTAGCAAATTCATAATCGACCGTAGTTGTTTCAACTTCAAATGCAGTGGCTCCTTCACCTGCCCAGTTTTCAATAGCTGAAGATAACTCACCGGCATTATCCTGTTCGTAAAAAACAATTTTGCCTTCGGTATCACTTAAGCCCAGTTTATTGAGGTGGATTGCACTATTCCCTTTAAAACGTTCGGTCAGAATTGCATAGGCCACATTACCGGGCTCGTAAAGGAAATAGTTATTATCGGAGGTGTTTACTTTCTCTATCAGGTAACTGGTCCATTCTCCTTTATTTGCACCTATGTCGAAATAATTTTTACATAAAGGTATCACCTGGTCCAGCAATAAGTGTTCGCCATTCAATGCAGGCGACATGTCTTTAATGCCATACCTTCTATTGATCACCTGGTTACACTGGTTCCGCAGTTTTATAGCGAAATTGGTAATGGTTCGGGATCTGCTTAATAAAGTGTGGATCTTTATAAACAGGCGTTCTTTTGTGGTCATTTTTAAAGGTGCAGTTAATACAAGAATTTGCAAATTAAAATTCTTGTATTGATTATTTAAATCGTTATTAAGAGTTCTTTTTTAAAGCAGTTGTACAGAAGTTATTGCTGTACTTTTTTTGTAATCAACTAAATTCTGACGCGCCTCAATTAAACCTATTTTGAACAACAATTACTACGGATTGTCACCGGTTGTTCTTGAAAAATTAAAAAAGTAAGAAAAAGCAAACTGAAGTGATTACGATAGGCTAAAGATTGTACTTAAAGTGTTAAAAAGCAAAAAAAATATAGTAGCGCTAATAAATCGTATAGGTAATTTTAGAAACTGAAACGAATGCAGGTGATGATAAATAGCATTGATCAGCAATTAAAGGGCTTGCGATAATACCTGATGCTATAAATGCAAAAACTGCTTTTAAATATCGTGGAAGCGAGGGCGCGCTCGCACTGTCGCAAAACAGTCCCGCGCAAGAAAAAGTTCCAGGCTTTGGCAGAATTTTCAGAGCGTCAGTTTGGTTGATCCCTTTAAAAATGATTTGTTGTGGTGAATGGCAACAATTATCTTTAGACAAATTTGTGATAATGAATAAATTATTAGGCCTTTGTCTTACTGCCGCAATTTTGAGTATTGGAACTTTTGCTCATGCGCAGAAAAAAAGCTTTGTTGATGTCGCCGGGTTGGACCCGCAGGTAAAACCAGGAGATAATTTCTTTCGATATGTGAATGGACGCTGGTATGACACCGTCAAGATCGCGAGCGACCAATCAGGCGTGGGCTCTTACTCTTTCCTGAATATACCACAGAAGAAGCTATTGCAAAGTATCCTGGATAGCGTTTCAAAAGCAAAAAATACTCCTGGAAGTATTGAGCAGCAGGTGGGTGATTTTTACGAATCCGGCATGGACCTGGCTACTATTAACAGACGTGGCTATCAACCCGTGCAACCCATACTGGCCCGTATCAATGCGATCAGCAACAGGGAATCGCTGCTTAGGTTTGTGGCCAGGGAATTCAAATCCGGAAACCGTTCTATCATCAGCTTTGGTATTGGTCCCGATAATAAAAATAGCGCTATCAACATTGCCCATATCTACCAGGGTGGCATTGGCTTACCAGACCGTGACTATTATTTCAAAACAGATTCAGCTACACTTCACGTTCAGCAAGCCTACAAAAACTATGTCCGCACGCTATTTCAGCTGACCGGCAGCAGTAAAGCCGAAGCAATAAAAGATGCAGCTATTGTTTACAGTATTGAAAAGCAACTGGCCTCATCACATAAAACGAATATCGAACTGAGAGATGTTGAAGCCAATTACCATAAACTATCGGTTAGCGCGCTTGCTAAATCTCGACCCGATTTAGGCTGGTCAACATTGCTATCCAATTTGGGGGCTTCGACAGACTCGGTTGATGTGGCGCAACCCGCTTATTACAGTAAGTTGAATGCCTTGTTGAAAACGATCAGTCTGGATCAATGGAAAATTTACCTGAAGGCAAACACCCTGGAAAGCTATGCAGAAACACTCAGTAAACCTTTTGTAGATGCCTCATTTGAGTTCAATAAAGACCTAAACGGCCAGACTAGCCAAAAGCCGCGCCGACAAATCATGACCGAACAGGTTGATGGCTATTTGGGTGAGGCTTTGGGGCAGTTGTATGTAAAGAGATATTTCAATGAGGATGCGAAAAAAAGAGTACTCTCTTTGGTCAACAACCTCCAGCGGGCATTTGAGAACAGGATCAATCACCTCGATTGGATGTCGGACAGCACGAAGTTAAAGGCTAAAGAAAAATTGTATGCCATTATCAAGAATATCGGTTACCCGGATAAGTGGCGCGATTATTCCGCCGTAAAAATCAATAGGTCGCAATATTTTGAGAATATCCTTGCGCTGAATCAAAATGACTATAAGTCGCAATTAGCCAAATTAAACAAGGCTGTTGACAAGACAGAGTGGGGTTTAGACCCCGCCACTGTTACGGCCTACTATAATCCTTCGGTAAACAAAATTGTCTTCCCGGCAGGTATTTTGCAATATCCTTATTTCGACTTTACGGCAGACGACGCGATCATCTATGGCGGTATCGGCATGGTTATCGGCCATGAAATGACACATGCCTTTGACGACCAGGGAGCCCAATTCGATAAAGACGGCAACGTGAAGAACTGGTGGACAAAAGAAGATTTTCAAAGATTCAGGGCAAAAACCGGGCAATTGGCGGCTTTATACAGCACCTTTACCGTGCTGGATACGGTGCATGTGAAGGGCGCCTTAACCCTGGGTGAAAATACTGCGGATAACGGCGGTATTGCGATTGCTTATGATGCCTTTAAGCTGACCCCGCAAGGTCAGAGCTCTGAAAAAATCGATGGATTTACACCCGACCAACGTTTCTTTTTGTCGATTGCCAGGATATGGCGGGTGAAAACCAGAGACGCTTTCCTGCGCACATATGTAAATACCAACCCCCATTCTCCGGCAATGTGGCGTGTCAACGGTCCGCTTATGAATTTTGAACCCTTTTACCGGGCTTTTGATATTAAACCGGGTGATAAAAATTACAAATCCGAAGAACAAAGGGTAAGGATATGGTAAGCGGCATACGCCCAACTTGCATAAGCTTGTTGTATTTCTGAAAAAGGCTTAGTTAATTAGGGAAGGGTTACGGGAATATAAAATCGGTAATTCAAATAAAAGTGCAACTGGTAAACGGTCTTATTTCAGATCAAATTTGTCCTGAACATAACAATTGCCAACAAAAAAAGCCTTATACATTTAGTATAAGGCTTTCTGTTGTTGCGGAGCGGTGAGGGAGGGATTCGAACCCTCGGTACAGTTTCCCGTACGTCAGTTTAGCAAACTGATCCTTTCGGCCTCTCAGGCACCTCACCCTTAATTACAATAAAACCCCGTTTTTTGGGACTGCAAATATAGTAATTCGACTTAGCCGACAAAAAAAATATTGAGATATCTGTCCAACCATTTTTTATATCTCGTAAAGCCTGCCTTACAAGCCGATTGCAGCCTGTTATCCTACAGCTTTATTTAAAGCAATAATGGCAGTTTTAAAATGTTCGCGTGCAACCAAGAATTGAATATTGACTTTCCGAAGGGCAAAACCTGCGCATTTAATATTGATATCATTGGCTGCAAGGGCAGTGGCGGCTTTGGCCAATAAACCCGGTTGGTCCATATTGGAACCAAGCAGACAAACCATGGCAACTTTCTCTACGGTCACCTTTTCAAATTCGGCTTCCAGGTCGCTGATAAGATTGTTTACAAAATCCTGCTCCCAGATAACGATTGAGATAGCGTTGGCACTGGTTGATTTAAAGGTGTAGCTGATACCATGGTCGAAAAATATCTGCATTATTTTTAAGTCGCTTCCCACATTGCCTACCATTAATGGGTCGTAAACATCAATTACGATCAATTTATCGGTACCGGTGATCACTTCCACACGTTTATGGTCAGATACAAAATCGCGGGTGATCAGTGTACCCGGGTGCGAAGGCTGGAAGGTGTTTTTGATACGCAGGTTGATGCCGCTTATCTCCAATGGTTTTGAAGCTTTAGGGTGAATGGCTTCCATGCCTACGTCGGCAAGTTGATCGGCAATATCGTAATTGGTATCGCCCACGGGTATGCAATTATCTTCGCCAACGATGGCTGGGTCGGCTGTTGATAAGTGGTATTCTTTGTGAATGATAGCTTCCTGCGGGTTTAAGAAAGCAGCTATTTTACTGAAGGTAACCTCTGAATAACCGCGGTCAAATTCGCGCATGATGCCTTCCGTGCCTTTTGCATAACCGGTAACAATACAGATGGTTTTTTCAAAAGCGATGTCTTTAAATTCGTGACTGATACGCTGGTCTATGGTGAAGGCTCGATGGTCGCCGAATCCGCTCAGATCCACTAAAGTAGTGTTGATTCCCTTGTTTTTTAAAATGTTGGCAAATACAAAAGCCGAATGACTTTCGCCAATAGAAGCGAGGATCTCCCGGGCGGCTTGTAAAATGCCTTCTTTACTAACATAGCCCGACGCAAGTATATTGGCAAGATCTTCCAGGTATGTCTGTGCCTGGCTGATATGTTTTTCTATAAAACTATCGGCAGTTGCCAGATCGAGGCCAAGTGGTTGATATTGCAGGTTGATCGCTTTTAATTTATCGGTCAATTTACCAAGTGATTCATGAAAATCCTGGTATTTAGCTATGCGATGGTATACGCCCGGCTCGCCGGTCTTTTTGTTTTCAAGCAATAAATTGGTAACACCCGAAAAAGCAGAAACTACAAATACCCGATTGTAAAGTTGATCGTCGCTGCGTTCGTATAAGATAATATTATCAATAACGTCATTTAAGGCACTCATAGAAGTGCCGCCTATTTTCTCTACGGTAAGCTTATTTAACTTTTGCATCATTAAGAATTAATTCGGGGCCTAAACTATTAATTTTATGTTAGGTGTGGTAGTGGAATTTTAAAGGAAAGTTGCAGCGTGCCAGGTTTGTTGAATTGCTACAGGGACAAATTTCAAAGAAATATCGGCAGTATAAAGCTTCATGCATCGATTCAATAGAATAACTGATATGTTTGGGGGATATTATTTGCGGTACATTTTTTTCTGCGTTTCGATTGTTACAGAGGTAAAAAGCAATTCAATTAAAAACTATTTAAACTATAGAAAATATAGTATAAATAAAAAATGTTTTATATTTGTTATGATTTAAACAATCAAAACGGCCTGCATTTGCCCGCCGGGCAGCTGATTTTAAGTTCAGTGTGAATTGAAAAACCGGTTAGGCCCGAATTTAATTTATCCGATTGAAAATTGACATCGATATAAACTAAAAATCAGGCAGAAATTGATCAGAGAGGCAATTTGATCAAGGGATAAATAGAAATCAGACCTTAATAAATAAAAAAAACCGGCAAGAAAACCTGCCGGTTTTACGAATGAACGAACAGCCGTAACGCCAATCACTACTGTTCCTCGTCCGCGGTATTGCTAAATAAAAATTAGGTCAAACCAATCTAAAGGTATGGAAATATCTTTCGACAACAAAAAACTGCGTAGGAGTTAGTTTTAATCAGGTTTTTTGAGTTTTGTGGCATTTTTTGATTTATGTGTTCTGCTGATATTCGCCTATTTAAAAACAATGCATCATTGGTTTTAATTGGAAATAGACTTTCTGGATTTTCCTATTGAACTGTGCCTTTGAATTTATTTTTCGTGTTTTCTGATTCAAATTTGCAGGAAGTATTCCTTTTTATAAATGGGGATTGAAGAAATAATTTCTATATATTATTAAATCTATAGAGTTTATATACTAAATTGCGACTTGTTTTTAGTTTGCAATGAGTAACCGCAATATAAAGGAGTTCATCGACGTATTACACCGTACGCATAAAGCGGAGTGGGAGGCTACGCCATCAAACTATCAGTGTATTGGTTGGCTGAACGAACTGATTGAATTTTTATTTCCGGATAACCATTTAAATAAGTTGTCGTCCTACGAGGGAAGGTTGAAGAAAAATCAGATCGACCTTGAAAATATCTTGTTAAGTTATATCGATCCCGGAACCATTGATATTGAAAAGTCGGTTACCGATTTTTATCAATCGCTTGAAACGATCTATAATAATCTTCGTGAAGACGCAGCCAGGATATTCGAAAATGACCCGGCCGCTACCAGTGTGCACGAGGTTATTGTTTCTTATCCGGGCTTTTATGCCATCGCAGTTTACCGTATATCCAATAAGTTGACTAGGTTGAAAATACCTATTTTACCAAGGATATTAAGCGAGCATGCGCATGGTAAAACGGGAGTTGATATTCATCCAGGTGCTACCATTGGCGTGCCATTTATGATAGATCATGGTACCGGTATTGTCATTGGTGCAACCAGCGTGATCGGCAACAACGTTTGTATATATCAGGGGGTAACTCTAGGTGCTTCGCAGGTGAATAAAGAGCTATCGGCAGTAAAAAGACATCCTACCGTTGAAGATAACGTGATCATTTATGCCCGTAGCACCATATTGGGCGGTCATACGATCATCGGACATAACAGTATTATTGGTGGCAGTGTGTTTTTAACTAAAAGTGTGGCACCTTTTTCAAACGTTTTCAATACCCATCAGCTTAGAATTGACTTAAGACAACCAGAGCCAGGTTTAGCAATATCCGATACAAAATAGAATACTATGCTTACAAAGAAAACTAAATATGCGATCAAGGCGCTAATTATGCTTGGAAAGAATGTTGACCAGGTGCCTTTGCATATTTCAGAGATAGCCGCACAGGAAAAGATACCTGAAAAATACCTTGGCGCAATTTTGGGAGAGTTACGTAATGCGGGACTTATTTACAGCCGGAAGGGCGCCGGTGGAGGCTACCTTTTAAGCAAAAAGCCCGAAGATATATCGCTGGTGCAAATTCTCCGCCTTACCGACGGACCGATCGCAATGGTATCTTGCGCCAGTTTAAATTATTACCATAAATGTGAGGAATGCCTCGATGAAGCCACCTGTGGCATCAAATCCACTTTTGTATATATCCGGGAAGCCTGTTTACAGATACTGCTGCAAAAAAGTATTGCTGATCTTATTGCCAGAGAAGAAGAATTGAGGCAGGCAGTATTATCCGGTGCAGATTGATTTACCGGGATAAACTTCAACTAATCCGGATTTTTTATTGATCACATCATTTCAAAAACAGTCAGGCTTTACTCCAGGGTATAGGTTACACCTTTAACTGTTTTGAACTCAATTATGCCTCCAGGTAAAGTCTTAAAGTCAATTGATTTACCTTCTGCTGTGATCTTTGCACCCGGTTGGTATTCGATCTGACATGTTTTTCCGGCTTTTGATAGAATCCTTAAAGTTGTTATTTTTTTATTTTGCCAGGTGTAATCCAATTCAAATGCTCCCCGTGTACAAACTCCCCTGAACGAGCCATCAGCCCAGGCGTCGGGGAGTGCGGGTAATAATCTGATATATTTATCCTGTGATTGTACCAGCATTTCGGTAATTGCGGCGGTCATACCCATCGAACCATCTACCTGCAATGCTTTCCCGCACAATGCAAATAACGATGAGCAACATTGCTCTTTAAGATAGCCCTGGTAGATCTTATAGGATCGGTTGCCATCATTCAACCTTGCCCATAATGCCATTTTCCATGCTCGTGACCAGCCCATTGCGCCATCACCACGTTCGTTCAATACTTTTTTATAAGCTTCTATTAATTCCGGAGTGCGCTTTTCATACAATACTTTGCCCGGATACAATCCATACATGTGCGAAAAATGCCGATGGTTTTTTTCCAGCGATTTCCAGTCGTCCGTCCATTCCTGCAAAGAACCATCCGAGCCAATTTGAGGAGGTACCAATTGCAGGCGTGCCTCCTTAACCTGCGCGACCAGATGGTCATTAATTCCCAGTATTTGCGATGCTTCTGTAAAATAACCAAACAGGTCATACAGGATCTGCATATCGATTGATGAACCCGCACATATGGTTGTGCCTTCCCGGTACCCTGCAGTAACTTCATCAAAATAGGGCTTGTTTCCGCCGCCATCCGGGAAATTTTCCGGTGAAGTAGATGGGTTGGTGACCAGCCACTTGCCGTTAGGATGTTTTACCAGGAAATCCATAAAAAATTGCACAGAGCCTTTCATCACCGGGTAAACTTTTTGCAAAAAGGCTTTATCTGCGGTATACTGGTAATGCTCCCATAAATGGGTGCAAAGCCAGGCACCCCCTACGGTAAATGTGCCCCAGGTTGGTCCGTCCATGGGTGCGGCAACCCGCCAGATATCTGTATTCTGATGAAACACCCATCCGCGCGCACCATAATGTTCTTTAGCGACCTGGCTACCCTGATCCTGTAATTCATTGATCATTTTAAATAAGGGTGCGGTACATTCTGAAAGGTTGCCGGACTCTGCCGGCCAGTAGTTCATTTCTGTATTGATATTGGTAGTGTATTTTGAGTCCCATGCGGGGTTCATATCTTCATTCCATATTCCCTGCAAATTTGATGGCTGTACACCGGGTCTTGAGCTTCCGATAACCAGATACCTGCCAAAATTATAGGTGAGGGCAGCCATCGCAGGGTCGTCTCGCTCTTGTATTTTTTGTTTCCGGATATCTGTAGGCAAAAAGGAGTTGGCCGTAGTATTAAGGTTTAATGAAACGCGATTGAAATATTTTTGATGATCGGCAATCGCATTTCTGCGAACAACAGCGTAAGCTTTGTTGCCTATCTTTTTAAGGTAGGAAATAACCCGGGCATGTTCATTACCCGAAACGTTTTTATAGTTTACAAAATTGGTAGCGGCTGCAAAGTACAAGGTAACGGCATCAGCATGATCTATGATGAGATCAACGCCATTAGTTTTGATCGAACCTCCTTCATTCACTGCCTTTACCCGGGCATCATATCGTAAACGACCTTTTACACCCATATAATCGGCTGATTTGCCGCAAAGTTTCAGTCCATTTTTTCCGTCGGGGTCCATTTTGAAATAATCGGTCGCGTAGTTTGAATGTGTTTGATTTCTTTCGCCCCTCAGGTTTACAATCAACGAGACGGCGCTGGGTTTGTCGGCCGTTATTCTCACCACGATCACCTGGTCTGGCGCAGAAGCAAATACTTCCCGGGTATAGGTTATGCCGTTTGCCTGATAGGTGACACTTGTAATGCCCGTTTTCAGATCGAGCCAACGTTTATAATTGCTTACTGAATCTTCCTTTTGCATAAAAAGAACCAGGTTGCCCAGGCTTTGATATTTTTGCTGTTCAACAGGGTAACCCATCAGTTTTCGGCCAAACAGGTTATTTGCTTCCAGAAATTTACCCTTAAAAACCATTTGCTGTATTTTGGGTAAAGCTTTATAACCTCCCTTTACTACCGTTGAATAGGGGCCGCCGGTCCAGTACGTGTCCTCGTTCAGCTGGATCCTTTCCTCACCATTTTTACCGAATACCATAGCGCCTAGTCTTCCGTTTCCTACCGGCAAAGCATCTTCCCATTTTTTAGCAGGCTGCTGGTACCAAAGGATCGTTGCAGGGTCAAAAGTCTTAGCATCGATCGCTTTAGCAATACTTTTTTCCTGGCCAAAAGTTATCGTGCTCAAAAGAAGCAGTGCAGAGAGTAAACGGATAATTTTTATTGACATTTTTTTGGAGATTTCTGATAATAAATGTAGCAAAAACTGCAATGCTTTAAATTATTATTAGTGAGGTTAAATTGAAATTGAGGACGAGCCATTTTCGACTTGTGGCTTCAGTTAATTAAATAGCTTGATCAAACGGTTTACTTGATTTTGTTGTTTTGCTAATGAATAGTGAAAATGCACTTGAATACTAATGGAATTGGCAAGTTTATCTACTGACGATTTTTCTTGCCATTTGACAAGTAGTATGAAAGCTGGCTTTTCTTCCTTTGCATGGTAAAATGATATCCCATGAAAGAAGTTCCGATATCAATTGCTTTTATTCCCGGATTAATTACTCATACCTTAATTCATGTATTGCTGAAAAGGTTTTTCTTTTGCAAATAATTTACGAAGTAAGTATGGTGTCAGTCTTCTGCAGGCTGATGACTTACAATTGCAATATGCGAAAAAAAGCACCGGTACTCAGTGTCGCTTGCGAGTATCATTTTCCCCATTTATTGGCACGAATTCCTCGTCAAATGGTTGATATAATACTATTTATTAAAATCCTGCTTGCTTAAAATAGCTACCAAAATAAGTAGTATTATGGTGATAGGGGCTTGAGCGAAATAGGCAAGTTATAATTTTTTTTCGGAAAAAATTTGTAATTGAATTTTATAAAGTATTGATAAAGAAGTCTTTAAATATTAAAAGCCAGTGTTTTTTTATAGGCGCTTTAAAAACGGCAATTAACAGTTTTACTGAAACAAGCAGCAACTCAGCTATTGAAAAAAACTAGAACAATAATTGATTCTCTTTCTGTCGAAATGTAATACAAAAAATACTCTAATTGATTGACATCGAAATCTTATGAAGCAAATCATCCAACATTTTAATCGATTGCCTTTGCCCTACAGAATGCAAGCAATAAGTAATACCAGCAATGATACTTTGTTTTTTCCGACCACTACGCTTAAAGAAGCACTGGTAATAGCCTTTATTTGGAGCAATACCAATGAAGGTCAGAATTACTGGAAAAACGTATATGAACTTGCTAAAGTTTTAGATTCTTCTAACCAGGATCTGGAACAAGCTTGTTAATATAATTAGGAATAGCCACTATATACTAAAGGCGCTTACCTCGATATTTTATCAACTGGAATAGTTATACATTTTTTTGACTTAAATAAATTATATGAATTGGCATTTCAGAAACACCTTTAGATTTTATTTAAATGTTATTTCCCGAATGTGTGATGGATTGTTTTTTTAAAATTAATTGTAGTTGTACAAGATCATTTTTTTTTGATTTTATTCAATTACGCTTTGATTAATTTTAAGTTGTGCGATTTTGACAATGATACCTGCCGTCCATTAATATTGCCTGGTAAATTTCATTAATATAAATAATTAGGCCCCGTTGCACTTGCTGCTCTGGGGCCTGAACTTAAACCTTATCACACTCTTTAGAAGAAGGTTATCTATCTAAATAGTACTCAAATGAACAAGTTTTACAGCTTATTAAAAACTACTTAATTGAGTAGTTAATCTGAGCTTTTATTTAAAAAATGGGTAATGTCTATGCTTAATTTATCGGTGGCTAGCTTTATTGTAAGCAGCTATTGAAGCAAAAAAATCTCCGAACACTAATGTTCGGAGAAAAAAAATCACAAGAGAAATATTTAAAAGTATTTACTATTGGCAAAATTAGAAAAAAGTAAAATTCAACGATATTACTAATTATAGTAAAAAATTAGGATTAGTTAAATTTGAGATTCAATTTTTTATTCGGATATCTTTAGATGTTAATTGAAAAGAGTCTGCGATACTTGTGTTGTTAGATTGTTGCTCATAGCTATTGATCTATTATTTCTCAGCTTTTTTAATGCTGGTTTTCTAGTCAATAATCCAGGCTGAAATTATTTTCTAAAAGGAGATTTTACTAAAGGCTGGGTAAGCAGCAAACCGCCAAATATAATTGTCAATACACCTGCGAAACCTGCAATTGAGTTTTGTAAAACATTCCCACCTGAAAGTTTATAAAAGACAATACAAATTAAAAATACTGCTACGATAGTTAAAATTTGTCTCCTCATGCTGCCTGGATACTTTTATACTTATTTATCAGTCGCGAAAACTTATTATTCGCTGAGGGCGCAAATATCCGTCAATTATATATTGGAGAAAATTACTTAATTAAGTAGTAATTGTGGCATTCAGATTTATTCGTTAATAAGAGTTTTTTAAATCGAACCGGGCAAATTTGTTTGATGGAAAAGTCGTTGTTTTATTTTAGGTAACATATAGTACGGTTAGAAATACTAGAAACATGAAAATGAAAATCAAAATTGCGTAAATATTTTGCATAGTTCTTTAGATATTTAAAAATTGAAATCCAGAACGATTCCAATTTATTTACATCTAAATTACGGTTGATGGTGTGTCTGGTAAATAACTTAAAGAAGTAGAATAATCTGCTTTAAACCCTGAATTAATGTATAATTCACGAGATTAACGACATATTGATATATGTTTTAATTGCTGTTTAAGTATCTTTTGTAACTGAGCCGAGTAGATCGACAGCTAATTAGTTTTCGATATTACTTACAAAGTCATTTTTAAATTCATTATGATTTGCTGATCTGGTTATTATCTTTTTTATGGCATTATCAAGGTCGTTCGCGGATTTATTCAGGTATTTGATCATCTGTCCCAGATCCTTATTTTTCTTGAACTCATCAAAAGTTTCAATCAGTTGACATAGGCCAAGAATGCGAGATAAAGGTGCTCTTACGATATGTGATTGAAGCCAGGCTATATCGCTGAGTTTTTTATTCTGGTTCTTTATTTCGTTTAATTGATATTGCTTTTCGGTTATATCATCTGTCAATATCAAAGCTGTATGTTTCCCCTGATATTCGATCATTTTACTTTTTATTTCTAAATCACTGGTGCCGCCATTAGCATTTTGATATTTTACGGTTGCAGAATAGGTCGCTGTCGTATTGTCAACGTTTATTAAAAAAGAATTTTTGAAATCTTCAAATTCTGCTGGTGCCAATATATCGCTCAAGGATTTTGTTTGAAAGACATCTTTAAAAAAACCGAAAATTTCTAATGCTGCAATATTGGCATCAATAACTTTTAGTGTTTCAATATCTATGATCCACATTCCAGTTGGGCTCAAGTAAAATAGCGACCGGAAATCGTCCTGTGAGTGTTTTAGTTTAATGTATTGCTTTTCCCGTTCAAGACTATAGTAAATGCTTTTTGCTAAAATGCCAGGATTTATTTCATCTTTTAAAAGGTAGTCAGAAACACCTAAGGTCAATGATTTTATACCGAAATTAAAATCGGAATAACCTGTGAGTACAATAATTGGAATTTCAAGTTGTAAACCAATAACTGCTGCAATTAGTTGCTCGCCCGCCATGTCGGGAAGTGATAGGTCGAGAAAAACAATATCAGGTTTATTTACCGCAGCGTTCAAAAATACTACGGCTTCGCTAAAAGAACTCGAATTGTTGATTTTAGCGTAGGGGAATTTATCAAAAAGACAGCTTTCAATCAATAGATAATCTCCGGGATTATCCTCGATAACAAGAATATCGATGTTTTGACTACCTGTTTCCATTTTGTATCACAAATAAACAGCGGTGCGATCCTGTTTTTTAATGCATTTAACGATAATTTTCTATCAGGCTAGAATGAAACTTAAAGTTAAATTTGATAATTCTGACTCTGAAATATTATTGTACCGAAATATTATTAAATCTACATTAAAATTTACTACTTCTTTTATTACTCAAATAAGTACAATTGATATAATAGTAATTCGTTTAAACAATGATAATAAATTTCATTTCAGTTAAATTGCTGTAATTGGGTTATTTCGGCAATTTGATCAAACTTTGATATATCAAGGGGTTTTTTGAGATAATGATCAGCTTTAAATTCTTCATCAATCCATAATTCTGATTCAGACAACGAGCTAACAAATAGCAACACCGGAACTAATTTCCATCGCTTAGTATTTTTAAAAAGTTTTATCAGCTCCAGACCATTTGAATCCGGCAAATTGTTGTCTAGTAAAATCAGGTCCGGGGGAGTAGCTGCATTATTTAAATAGGAAACTGCGGCAGCACCATCTATGCAAACCGTTAACGATACATTATATTCGCTTGTTTTAAGTAACTCATTGGTTATTATAACGTCGCCTTCGTTGTCTTCAACTAACAAAACTCTGAGTTGTTGCATTCCTATCTGTTTATTGGAACTGTAAAATTAAATTCACATCCTGCTCCCGGTTCAGATTTTGCCCATATTTCGCCGCCCTGGTTTTCAATAATCTTTTTTATTACTGGCAGGCTATATGCATTGGTTTTTGAATTTGTAAATGTGGCCTTGTTTTTAAAAATAAGAAACATGTCGCTAAGTATTTTAGATTCTACCCCTTTTCCGTTATCTTTAATACAGAAGGCCCAGTTATTGTTTTTGCTTTCGCAAGTTATCCTGATCAGCGAGCCCTTATTACCTTTTGAATTTTCTATACCAAATACAACCAGAGTATTAAATACCTGTGTCATCGGGCTTTTGTAGTTTTTAATTGTCGGCAAGTTATAATATTCAATTGCTACGTTTTTCTCTTCAATAAGTAATTTATTTGAGCTAATGATTTCTTCAAGCAAGGTATTGAGGTCAATATTTTCAAGATTACTTGCCATACGCCCAACTCTTGAATATTCAAGCAGATCCACGATCATATCCCGCATCCTGCCGGCGCCATTGATTGCAAATTCTATATATCGTTTGCCCGATTCATCTACAATGTCCTGGTATTTTGTTTCTAAAAGGCTCAAAAAACTAGTAACCATTCTTAATGGTTCCTGAAGGTCGTGCGATGCTGCATAGGCAAAGCGTTCTAATTCAGCATTTGAATTTGCAAGTATTTTTGCGTGCTTTTTTAAATTCGCGTTAGCAACAGCCAACTCTTCTTTTTGTTGATTTGTGCGTCCTAAGAGTTCTTGTAAATCGGCATAATCAATTTCTTTTGATTGCATCAGGTATAGCATGTCAATCATTGGGTCCTGAATAGAAAAATCAGCTATTTCAAGACCGCTCTCAAGAAACTGCGCCGTGTTTGCAAACCATGGCGAGCCTAAAAATAAAACCTTAGTTCCCTCTTCAATTAATATCAGCTCTCCTCTTATCAGTGTTTTATTTTTGGTGTTTAGAATTACCAGTTTTCCGGTATTTTCCTTTAAAATTTTAAAATCATTTACCGGAGTGTTGGGTCTTTCGAAAACAAAACAATTATGAAATGAACCGCCAGTGTTAGAGCCTATAAATTTTTTAAGTGAAGGGCCGTTTTTTTCAATGTTTAATTGCTCATTTACTATAAAATGAAACGGAAATAAATAGTCTAGTAGTTCTTCGTTCGATACCAGTCTTTCACTCAATAAATCCAATTTTAAATACTTCATGATCGTTTCCCCATTCCCTGCTTTGAATAACTTTTAAATTTATTTTTGTTTCAAATAATTTACTTAACCCCATCAAAAGCCCATAAACAAAGGGCTGCAAACCTTGTCTTTTTGAATAGTAATGTAAATGCAAACTAGTGTTCTCATCATCAGTTATTCTAAATTCCGGTGGGGTAAGCTTTGGATAAATTAATATGATGCGATCATGGAAATCAGGAAGGTTTAAAATAAATTCTTTAAGTGTTTTCCCACCGGCTTTCATTAAACCGTTATATTTTCTTCTTCCAGTTTCCATTATCCACCATTCCCCAAATTCGATCAAAATCTGATCCAGGGAAATGCTAGTTTCTTCACTTACCGCAATAGCTAATTTAAACGTAATATCATCGTCATATGATTCGGTACTAATGAAGAAATCATTTTCAATACCGCTTCTTAACAGGATAAGATCCCACATTGAATTACCAAATCTGGCTTTAACCATATCTTCAATACCCTTGTTTACGATACCGTACATATTCTAAATATTGAAAAATTATCTTTGGAAGAAATAATTTAGTCTTTAAAAGTTTGAATTTTAACAATCAGCAATATTTTCCTCTCACCCACGAATAATAATTGTTATTTGATTGACAACGAGTCCACGAATATATCGTAAACAAAAGTAAAGTTTGCTAGCTTGAATACTACTTATTTAAGTAGTATTATTTGCTTGGTAACAGGCATCCTTTTCCGCACTTTCGAAATCAAAACATTAATAGAGATGAAGTTAGCTGTATATGATTACTGCGTTGTTATTATTCCTTTTTTGTTGCTCTGCCTAACTGGTTTTTTAGCAATCAGATCGGATAGTGAAATGCTTGATCAGTAATTAAAAAGGACCAAATATATCGCTGATTGATTTACGGTTTTTATTTGATGCTGTAGTTTAGCGATCCGTGTTCTGCGTTAATATAAATTATGTATGAGCCTGTACAAATTACAAATCAATGATGGCATAAAACAAGGACAGTATTCAGTGGTTTTATTCAAGCGATCAAGGCATTTTTTCAGGCGTAACTGGCAAAGTAAAATGGTGTTTGAGGGCAATGAAAAAGAAGTACATGACTTTATTGCCCTTTTATGTAAAATACAACAGACTATCGTTTTAATAGAGAATAAATCGAACATCGACAGGATTGGAAACAAATCGATAAAAACTCTTTATAGCATTTTGTAGCTCAGATGAATATTTGTGGTATCTTTATACATAAACTACCTCGTCTCTGTTATTAAATTTATATCATAACAATGATCATCAAAATAGGATTTATAGAAGACAATAATATAATCAGGGGCAACTATGAAGATTATTTCAAGAGTTTTGCTGAGTTTAAAGTATTATTTGCAGTAAGCGATTGGAAAAATCTTTTTCAGATAAATAGTGCATTACAACCCGATATAATTTTACTTGATTTAATGTTGCCCTCCGGTAACAGTATAAAATCAATACATAAAATCAAACAGTTATTTCCCTATTCTAAAATAGTGATATTGTCAGCTGTTGAAGACCCGGCAAGTTCGCAATTAGCTTTTTCCAATGGTGCCGAAGGTTTTTTATTAAAAACAAGCAGTTTGGATTATATCAAAGACTCGCTGATAAAAACTTTTGATGGAGGAACACCAATTTCTCCGATGGTTGCCAGTCACCTTATTGATGTAAAGCACCAACATGTGAGCTCGCAAATGATGCCAAATCTTACCAAACGCGAACTTGAATTATGCAATCTGGCGGTTACAGGTATGTCAAACAAAATGATTGCAAATGCAATGCATGTAACCTTTTTTACAATCAATCAGCATCTTAAGAGTATTTACAAAAAGATGAATATCAATTCAAAATCTGAACTGATATCACATTTAATGAGTTCGCCATTGAATCTGAATAGTAATGTAGACAATGATGAGATCTGATTTTTTTAATTTCGGGTTAAAATGAAATTAAAGCTAGTTAGCGATAAATAACAGTAGTAATTAGACACCGACGAATATTAAAAACATATTTTATTTTGGCCAATATATTGATAATCGAAGATGAGCAGATCATTCTTGAAAATTTAAAAGATCTGCTCGAAATGTATGGCTATAATTGCTTCACAGCAAATAATGGTGCAGATGGGCTTAGGTTAGGACGGCAAATATTGCCCGATTTGATATTATGCGATATTACACTGCCAGGTTTAAACGGCTTTGAAATAAAAACTGAGTTAAATAATAATGATACTACCGCTACGATACCTTTTGTTTATTTGACAGCACGGGCTGAAAAAAGTAGTCAGCTGCAGGGTTTGAATTTAGGAGCTGCCGATTTTATTATCAAACCATTTAAGATAAATGACCTGGTCAAAGTGGTCGAAAAATTGATAAAATAGCTAGTTCGTCTATCCCTTTAATAATTAATGAAAAATCAGATCGAAAACACGTTTCAGGCGTTTAGTTATTTTGGCTATAAGAATCTTGTTGATAGTATCAATGATATCGTATTTCAAACCGATACTGAAGGAAACTGGACTTTTTTGAATAACTCCTGGGCGCGGATCATGGAATTTGATGTAAATGACGTGATCGGGAAACCTTTTTTTAATTACCTGCATCCTGATGATGTTGTAAAAAACTTCATGTTGTTTAAGCCGCTAATAGATGGTGAAAAAGACTATTGTTCGCACGAGATACGGTATATAAAAAAATCGGGGAAAGCTATTTGGGTAAAGGTATTTGCGATATTATTAAAAGATGAAAGTGGCAATCTGCTCGGTACGTCGGGTACACTGCAAGACATAACCAGTGACCGACAAAATAGAGGTATGATAGAATTGCTATCCAATAATATTACAGATCTGGTTTGCCTTCATGAAATCGATGGTACTTATATTTATGTTTCCCCTTCCTCGGTTTCGATAACCGGCTATACGTCGGAAGAATTAGTTGGCCGAAGCCTTTATGAATTTTTGCATCCCGATGATATTGCTATAATGAAAAAGGCACATGAAAATGCAATGCTGCAAAGAGACGCAGAGCCCAACTATGTAACGTTAAGATTTAGACGTAAAAATGGCAATTACACCTGGCTGGAGAAAAGTGCAAAATCGATCAGAGACGAAGATGGTAGTTTTATAGGCCTGGTTACTTCAACACGCCCTATTGACATCAGAAAAAAAGCGGAAGAACAAATCTTAATGTCGCTAAAACAAGAGAAGGAATTGAACCAAATGAAATCAAATTTTGTTGGCTTGGCCTCTCATCAAATTCGTACGCCTTTATCAAGTATTAGATCCAGTGCTGAATTGTTGGCAATGAAAGCTGTTAAGAATAGCGAGAACAAGGAGATCATAACCAAATATTCAAATAATATATGTTCAGAGGTTGATAGGTTAAGTGCTTTAATAGATGAAGTTCTTACGGTTTCTAAAATTGAATCCCATTCCTTTGAATGTAAGAAAAGAGAGGTCAACATTAATCATTTGCTGAGAAAAGTTGTAACTGAAATAGAAAATGGTCAGGAAGATACCCGGAAAGTGGTCTTGAAGTTAAGCCGCAAAAAGGAAATTGTGATGGCGGACCCATTGTTTATTGAACATGCACTCGGCAACTTAATTTCAAATGCTTTAAAATATTCAGCTGGGAAAAAACCACCAGTTATAGAATTGAGTTTTATTTCGGCAAGTAAGTATGAAATAAAAATTCGCGATTTTGGGTTAGGTATACCCTATGAAAGCCAAAACAAAATTTTTGAAGCATTTCACCGGGCTGAAAACGTCGCCGGAATAAAGGGAACAGGTTTGGGCATGTTTATTGCAAAATACCTTATTGAGTTACACGGCGGATTTATTTCTTTTGAAAGCAAACCCAATGAAGGCACTATCTTTATAATAACATTAAATCGCAACTGAGCTGTTACTGTATTCGAAGTAATATATCAGGCAGCACTTATATTTGGCGTGTTTATTTGATTGCCTTTGTTTTTTATTTCTTCATGCAAAGAGATCAATAATTTCTGAAGGCGAACTATCTCCTGGTCTCGTTCCTTTATCAGATTTTTAATTGAATTGAATGAATCGGGAGCTTTATCATTTACCGACAATAATTCAGTCATCTTTATTTGAAAAATATCTCTTAGTTCAAGTAAACGACTAACATTGATATCGATATATCCGTTTTCGATCTTCGAACATGCTGCTGTAGAGATATCAAGTTTCTGGGCTAAATATTCCTGCGTCCAACCTTTAGAAACGCGCAATAGACGAATGTTCTTTGCAACTTCATTTCTAATAGATCCTGTAGTACTTGTCATGTTATTAGGTTTTAAAATCAGGTTTTTGTAAGTCAGCAACTGTTTTTTCTATAATTGTAAAGTTGAAAAGGTTCACCATCTTCAGAGTAAACCGGCTGACAGGTTAAAATTACGACCACCTGTTTTCAAAGGCAAGTTTTTCGTATTACTTAAAAGAGTAGTTTTTATATAGTGTTGTGCCGCAATTTATAGGGATTTTTAAACCTGTCTGACACTATTTCGCGGAAATTTGAATTGAAATTTTGGTTTTTATTACCGGTGAATAGGTGGTTTTACAATATTAAAAACTACTTATTTCAGTATTTTTTTCTCCAATTAAAATTCTCTTTATTAGAATACTAACGGGTGATGCTTTTGCATTTTGTTTTTTTTGGGTTTAAAAGCTGATTTTAAAGGCTGAAAACCATGCTGTGTGACCATCAAAAAAATATGGATAAATCTGATAAGTTAGCGTTGTTTATTGCTGTATTGGTTATATTGGGGAGTATGTTAACTTTTCTTATTTGGTCGAATTATTTTAAAATTTGATAAAAGCATTTTGCCAATTTTATGTTTTTATAGGTTTTAGTATTTTTTTCAGCCACGAATAACTCTTCTTAAAATTTCCGAATAGATCAGGGTATTTTTATTGTTTTACGAATTTGATATTTCCGATAATGGCATTGTCTTTAGCGTTTACAACGCTAACCAGGTAAGTGCCAGGTAAAAAGTTATTGACGCTGGTTTGCCAG